>Ga0082212_10002971_pt1 | contig 24292 bp, 20 predicted proteins | sample TergutNt197P3_FD_71548 | JGI IMG/M metagenome (GOLD analysis project Ga0082212, IMG submission 71548) | Neocapritermes taracua P3 segment gut microbial communities from Petit-Saut dam, French Guiana - Nt197 P3 | ecosystem: Host-associated > Arthropoda: Insects > Digestive system > Gut ... | reverse complement strand
ATCTCCGGCGACGGTTTTTTATGTACTACTTCCAACCCGTTGACCGTGGCGTCGAAGGTTTCGGCGGGCAGGCCGATTTCACGCAGGTTGATTTCCATTTTCATCAGATCGGCGCTGGTAGCGACGGCAATCTTGATGCCTTTTTCACAACATAGCGAGATGAACTCCGGGACGCCTGCGAGCGGTTCCAATTGTCCATGTACTATTTCGCCGTAAATCGTATAGGTACGGAATTTGGCGGCGTCAATATCCAGTTGTATCCCGTATTTTTCGGCAACGCCGCCCAGATAACGGTTTTCGCCTGCTCCGACGAAAGGTAGGAAGTCATCCGGATGCACCGCAACGCCCAATTCCCGGAACATTTGAATCGCCGCCCTGCATATCTGACGCTCGGTATCAACAAGCACGCCATCCATATCAAAAAGAACTGCCTGAATCATCATTTCACCAGGATTACTCCCGTTAAAAATTTTATTCCCGATAATCATTTATTATTAAGATTAATCCTGTCCACAACTTTTCCATCCATTTCCATCACCACCAATTCCAACTGATTATTTTTGGCAATTCCTTTTAATACTGTCTTATGCGCATTGACAATCACCGGAAATTTGATGTCGGCATCCGGTTTATTATTCAGATGACGGTGTAAATGTGCGCACAGCATCACATCCACATTCGCTTCGTTCAGTACCGGAACAAATTTATCGAACACTTCCTTTTGTCCGTGCCACATCGCTCTTCCATTAACAGGGGGCATGTGGGCAATCACAATCCGAAACTTTGCTTCGATAAAATCTTTCGACTTCACTGCTTCGGCAAGCCACTCGGCCTGCTCCGTGCGATAATTGTCGTAATCGGTAATTCCGCTGTACTCTATATCCGAATCAGGCTTGTCTTCACCCGTATCCAAAACGACAAAACAGACAGGACCCTGTCGTACCAGATAATACAAACGTGGTTCTTTGGGCGAAAAATAATGCTGGAAAGAAGTGGCAAAAGGGCCGCGTGTCTCATGATTGCCGCGTGCATAGTACATTGGGATTTCACTGGCAAACAGTTCGATGGATGTGTCCATAAATCCGCTGAACAGACCGCTCTCGTCGTGCAGTTGCGACAGCATGTCTCCATTGAAAAAAACCATGTCGGCGTTTTTGTAATCAGCCGCCTGCAGCATCGGGGGTATATCTTCCGCCCGTCCATGTATATCGTTGATCATGATAAACGACATCTCCGGCTTATTCCTATCACCGGTAGTGAAACTTAACGGCGCGGCTGTATACACATTTGTTGCCGCAACCCGACCATAAACGATCTCCCAACTCTGATGCTCCAGCACTTCCTGCGCATAGATGCGATAACGGTATTTTATTCCCGGCATTAAACCGGTTAGTTTGACGACATGTACTAAGGAAGTATTTTTTACCCCATTGGTAACATTAAAATATTTCGGCCGTTCCTGTTGATAGAAACTGGTATTATCATCAGGCGCCAGTTCTACCCAACCGACAGATGGACTGCTCGCCACCCATACAATAGTTACTTCCGTCTCCTTCAGATTCTGAAGATAGGGACCGTGTTTAATAACAATTCGTTCCTGTGTAAAACTACATACAGTAAAACACAAATAAATGATTCCTAAAAATAATTTCTTCATATATTTTTTTATCACGAATTATCATGCAAAGTAAAGCATTTTTTCGGATAATATACGAAAAGCGAAAAAAAATCGTTATTCATGTCAAATGATGAATGAGTAAAAGTATTAATTGGAGATATTTATGAAAGCAAAAAATTTGATTAAGGCGATGTTAATCCTGATTACGCTGACGTCATGCAACAAAGATGAGGAACATTTGGATGTAGTGGCGCCTGAAAACTTCCCCGACGAGTTTTTTTATCAGTTTCTGTTAGCTAATTATGACATAAACAAAGACGGTATGCTTGACATCGACGAGGTGAGTAGCGTACAAGAAATGATATTTACCGGATATCATGAAGTTAATTCTATTAAAGGAATTGAATTATTTAAAAATCTGGAAAAATTAACATTGTCGCATGTTCTTTTAGGGGATAATAATGTTTTGAATTTGAGCGGTAATACAAAATTGAAAGAGCTATATGTCAATAATACCGGCATTGCGACTTTGGACGTCAGTAGTAATACCGCATTAGAGATACTGGATTGCAGTACTAACAGGCTGAAGACACTGCATATCGGCGCCAATGCGGTTTTAAAATATCTGAATTGCCAAATAAACGTTTTAGAAAATATAGAGCTGGAAAATTGTCCTCATTTGGAATTCTTGTATTGCGGCGCCAACAGAATCGAAGCATTGGAACTTACCGGTAATCCGCTTTTGGAAGTCCTGCATTGCGACAACAACAAACTGACAGTCATAAATATAAGTCAGAATCCCGAACTTCGCGACTTGAGTATTTCCGTCAATGAAATTTCTTTTTTAAATTTTATTCAAAATACAAAACTTAAAAAATTAGATTGTTCGGGAACAACAATCAATTCATTGGATGTCAGAAACACTGTTATTGACAGTTTGTCATGCACAAGCTTTTCCCTGAAATCGTTAAACGCCAGAGGTAGCCAGATGTTGAAGATGCTGGAATGTTCGGGAGAAACAGAGATCGTTGATGCCGGCGAATCTACGCTTGAAACGATCAAGTACAATCTGAGAAGGAATTATAGCGGACAAGATAATGAAGGCGGCGCAACGCTATTACTGGACAATTGCCCCAATTTGAAATCGTTTGATTTCGCACAGGTAGCAACCTATCCGCGTGGCACTGAATATGTATTCCACTATGGGAGAATTGCCATGGATTTCAGTAACTGCCAATCCTTGCAAAGTTTTTCATCAAACTACCTTACTGATTTGAAAATCGACAATTGTCCGGCATTAAAAAACCTGACATGTATCGGCGAATTCCCCGATTTGGATTTATCAAATAACGGCGCACTTGAAACTGTTTATTGTTATTCTACAGCCTTGGAAACGGCGAACATCGCTTCATGCGTCCTGCTAAGGGACTTCGACTGTTTCGGCTTAAATAAAAACATGGACTTTTCCAAAAACCTTGGCATGGAAAAATTAAGGCTTGTTACAGCAGGCATGACGTCGTTGGATATTGATGCGTTATCCAATTTAAAATACATGGAATTAGGCTTATGCAACATGAATACCGCTTTTAAAATTCACCAAAACCCCGCACTTGAATTCATTAGCATTTACGATACCATTGTTGGAAGCAGGGATGACAAGAATCTTCAACTTGAGATTACTGATTTGCCGTCATTAAAAACTATAAGCATGAACAGCAGTATCCTGTCGAAAATCATGCTGTCGAACTGTCCGAAGGTTGAACGAATTGATTGTCGCGCCTCCTATTTATATTACACTGACGAAATGCCTGCTTTCAGTTTCGATGTTGACAACTGCCCATCCCTCCGGAATATTTATGTTGCGAGGAAAGCAATGAATCATTTTAACACAAACGATTGCACAAACCTCGATACGGTCGATATTGCATACAACAGTCTTACTTCCATTTGTCTTGACAAAAGCGTGCAATATCTCGACTGTAGCAACAATCAGATAAGCGTATTGGACGTCGACAACTTTACAAGATTGAAAGAATTGCATTGTGCGTCGAACGAAATAGCCATGCTAACGCTTGACGGATGTAATCAGTTGGAGGCGCTTGATTGTTCGGCGAACAAACTCACGTCTTTATCAACAGACAAACTATCCGGGCTAAATCTTCTATACTGCCATAAAAATCAACTGTCGCCATCCTTAAACGTCAGCAGTAATCATTCTTTAGAAAAATTGAATTGCGCTGAAAATCAGATCAAACAATTATTTGTTAGTATGAGTCAGTCGTTTTCTGAATTTAAAATCGACGCTCAAACCGAGATAATTTACGTAGGTGATAACCCCTAAGCAGTCCGGGTATTATCACAAAAGACGTTTTTGTTTAAGGATTTTGTCGGAAGTATTTGAAAGCTGGCGCCGATTTTTTATCGGGTAATCGGCATTTCAAATGCCTATACCCGTGAGAGCGTAATGGCAAATCCCGCTCAACGTAAGCCCGCACTATCATGGTAAACCTCAATAACCGCAATGTTTTTTAATCTTCCGGAATAAAAACGAAGCCATATTCGTAGTATCGTATTTCGTAATGTAATTCTTTTTGCCTGTCGGCAGACTCGTAATAGCGAAGAATCAGTTTGAACGGATCACGGGCATCCGGATTGAGTAAATAGAGGCTTTCCCTTGTTTCTCTGTAAAGATTGGAAATGTCAAACGAAACATAGCCTTTTATTTTAGGTTCCGTTGCCGGAGAATTGATGCAAAGCGATATGATCCACGTGTTTGAAGCGGGGTGACCGGTATCGTCAAACCAAAGATTGATGTCGTGATTACCGCCGGCATGTTCGTATTCTAAATTAAAATATTGGCCTGTAAACTGAAAATATCTTATGTTCAATACCCCTGTTCCAAGATTATCAGCATCTTCTATCTGGGATTTTAATACGGGAGGTTTGCAGGTAACATCCATGATCTGATCGAGGCGAACATTCCAAAATGAATGGTCCATCAGGTTTTTGGGGGTTACGTCTTTCAACAGGGTATAAGTGGCTATTACATGCCGTTGATGGATCAACTCATTTTCAGGTATGGATGTTTTGGTAATATACATCGTAGCGCTATGATTGTCAGGAATCAATGAATAGGGTTTTCCCTTTTCGGCATGGATGGTGGCAAAAGAGGTCACGGTATCTCTATTGCTTTCAAATTCGTCTTTTTGGCAGGATGATAATGCCGTAATGGCTATAACGGACAGAATAAACCATATGTGTCTGCCAACCGCTCTTCTGCTTTTTTTATATATCAAATATTTCATGTTAATGGCACAGCAACATGCTGATGACGCCTTTTCTACCCGTTTCATTGTTTGATGTTTCATCTTTTTTTTATTATTAAATATAATTGTATACCGCACAACTCGCGATATACCCTACCTTTCGCACGTATCTTTATCGGGTGTTTAACTAAACTCTAAACTCTAATAACTAAACTCTAAAAAGCTTTCGCACGTATCTTTTTCGGGTGTTTAACCCTGGGTACGCGCTTGGAAAATCCAAATTTTTCATGTACTTTTGTAATTTGTAACACTCGGGCGTATACCTTATACCCCTAATAAAACATATGTAAAAATGAAACCAACAACGCGACGCCAATTTATCGCTTCCGCCCTGGCAGGCGGAGTAGCCGCAGCAGGAATTCCGCTTGCATCCTGTACTTCAGGAATCCGGAAATCATTTTCGTACGACGAGTTGAAAGATCGTTTCGACAAACTCGACAAGGTACTTAATCAGCCGGTTTTAAAGAAACAACTCTTCCCGACGCCGGTCATTATCAGCTCGCTCGAACTGCTGCGATATAACAGCAGTTACCTATGCCGCGTCCGTTCTGAAGACGGGGCGGAAGGCATATCGGTGGCACATCCCGGAATGGGTACGTTCTTTCCTATATTCAACGGAAGTCTGCGCTCGTTTTTCATCAGGCAGGATGCCAGAGATTTGGATTTGATACTTGAAAAAGTTATTTTTCACAATCTAAACTTTCGACTGAACGGAATGGCTTTAGGTATTCCCTTGGCTACCATCGAATTTGCTATTCTCGACATGCTTGGAAAGATAGCCAACAAGCCGGTAGCGGAGTTGATTGGCGAGATACACAACCCTTATGTGGGCGTTTATATGGCTACCGAATTTAGAGAACTGCCTTTGGAAGAACATTTTGCGCGCATCAAGGACGAAGTGGCGCGGTATGACGTGAACGCGCTGAAAATAAAAATCGGATTTATGTGGGGAGGCAACAGGGATATCCATTACAAAGGAATACCCGGAAAATCCGAAAAACTGATTCCAATGGTACGCGAATATTATGGTGATGATATGGCACTCTATGCCGACGCTAACGGTTATTATAACGCCGACGAGGCAATCAGAATGGGTAGAATCCTGGAGGAATACAAGTATGCGTACTTTGAAGAGCCGGTTATGTTCTATCACTTTGAAGAGATTAAAAAGGTTGCCGACACACTTACGCTTCCTGTTGCCAATGGCGAACAGGACCATTGTTTTTACAATTTCCGATGGCTGCTGGCGCATGACGGACTGGATATCGTACAGCCGGACACGTACTATTTTGGCGGTTTTATCCGCTCGATGCGGGTGGCGCTCATGGGACATGTTTTTGGAAAAACCTGCGTCCCACACATGTCGGGCGGCGGATTGGGATTCCTGTATAACAACATTTTTGTATCGGCGATACCAAATGCCGACAAACATCATGAATTTAAACGGACAGATACAAATGTAATTTATGAATGTCCAACAGCGCCTCCCAATGTAGAAAACGGAAAGATGAAAGCGCCAACCGGACCCGGTATGGGCGTCATTATCGATCCCGAATTTGTAGAAAAACACCAGCGGGTGTAAAATTTTCGAATAATAAAAAACAATCCGTACTGCCGTTTTGGATTGACTACGGTGGCAAGCGGATTATTGACGTTGTACTTCAAATCGAAAAAAATAAATAATTATGAGTTGTCAAAATAACAAAGCAATGGAATGTCCCTGTACATATCCTTGCAGCAAACATGGAAAATGTTGTGAGTGCACTGCGTATCATCTTCGAACGGGTGAATTTCCTGCATGTTTTTTCAGTAAGGAGGCCGAAGCAAGATATGACCGCAGTTTTGAAGCGTTGAAAAGAGACAGGAGGTAGTTTTCAGTGTGATGAGATTATTTATAGCAATAAATTTTCCGGATGAAATAATAGAGTCTATCGCAGAAATTCGTGATCATCTTAAAGACGGGGCTTTGCGCGGTAATTTTTCTTTGGATACCACCCTGCATTTGACGCTTGTGTTTCTCGGCGAATGTGACGCCCTACAAACTGAAACGATAAAAACGGTAATGGACGAAACCTTGTTCTCTCCGTTCACGGTTATGCTCGAAAAGGTCGGTTTTTTCAAACGCGACAGCGGCAATACATGGTGGATAGGGTTAAAGGAAAACAAATCGCTTTCCCTTTTACAGGCGGATTTATCTGAAAGATTAAACCAAATGGGATTTGTTTTAGAAAATCGCAGGTATACGCCTCATGTTACCATCGGACGTGAAGTGAAAATGCCGGTCGGATTTATTTTTCCCAAAGTACAGCAGGAAAATTTTATCGTGACAGGCATTGATCTCATGAAATCGGAACGAATAAACGGCAAGCTGGTCTATACACCGATATACTCAATTAATTAATGAATATCGACAGGATGAAATACAAAATACACATTCATAATTTTTTAATACGGATATTGCGTATTTCACCGGTTGTAACATAAGTCCAAAAGGTAAGTCCCGTATCCGCCAAACCGCCACGCAAGTGGATGTTTTTTCCTGCGGTAGCAATATCTATCACCTGCCCGTTGCCAACAATGGCGCGGATACTGTCGGTGGTGACGCGTAACTGCACCGGATACCACTCATTATCATTGAGAGAAAACAATCGGGTAGTTTCATTTTCCGAAGCATCATAATCATTGATACTTGAAAGACCGTTCACAATACCGCCCCATCCGCCAATAATAAGCGAGGCGGATGTATCCCCGTAAGGAAATGACAGACCGGCAAAAATGTCGTGACCTGCCACACGCCGGGCTTCGTAATAAATGATGTAATCGATGACGGGAAGGGTCTCGCCGACCCAGCGCACGCCGGTCATCATGCCGGCAGTAGCCATTGGCAATACTAATGTGCCGTCGACAGCATAAGGTTCGCCTTCGCCGCCATATCGTACAATGTCCCAACCGGCAAGCGACCTGCCGTCAAACAACGACTCCCATCCTTCGGGAACATCCTGTACCGCAGGTGTATCATTCACAGTGGGTGCATTTGCATTATTTGACTGTTCTAACATTCGTTGCGACTTGAAATACCACGCAACAATCCCTGTTACAGCCAATACGGCAATGATGAAGGGTATAAACTTCCTCTTATTTTTGCTCATGATTTGGAGCATTATTTTCTTTCGGTTTGCGGTCGAAAAACGGATTTTTTGATGTGGCGCTGACGGGGATAGCCATGACGCATGTACAATCGGCGCCCAGCATCTCCAAACGTTGCGCGGCAAGTCCGGCGCTGAACATCACGCGCGTATCAACCCGCAAATCGGCTGCTTTCGCACATGCCGACCCGACGGCAATCCCCAAATCAACCGAGTTGATCGCACAAGGTGTCCCGGCGGGTTTGGAGGCGCAAGTCGCAAATCCGCAGTATGTGCAGTTCAGCCCTTGCGATTGCTGACGTGTGCCGATAATCATCACTACATCGGCCTGCAGGATGTTGTCCGAATCGCGAAGAAAGAATTTCATGTCTTTCTCGGCAGCAATTTTCAGCATCTCGTCCGACAACCGGCATTTGTCATCGCCGGCAACCAATGCCATTTCAATAATATCTATTCCTTTGCCTTTCGGCGCAGTACGCGCCGCAATCATCATCTGACGGGCGGCTTGCATCACAAGTTCGCTTCGTATGTCACGTTCGTTTTGTATCATAACTGTTTAAATGTTTTTGCAAAAATAATGATAATTACGCGTTTTTCAACACTTTTTCAAAAAAAATATTTTAGAACGAATCAGCAGGATTATTTGTTGTCGGATTTATTTGTCGTTTTTTTTACTGTCAGGAAGATAAACGGCGTAATGATGGAACCTGATAACCTGAAATGGCGAATGAAAAAATTCACTGTTTTGACTATAAACAAGATTACCGGATGATTCTTGTGAACATTATAATAACCGTTTTCAAACTTTACCTGAAACTGATGGTTACCGAGAATTTTTCGATATTTTTTCCTGGATAATATGCGCTCCGACCAGTTGCCGGTTTCGGGGTCGCATGTGTTGTATCTGTCAATGTCAATGACGGGTAACGTATTCGTTTTCAAATAAATATCCACATATTTTATCATGTCGGAGAATATCAACCCTCTGGTTGATTTTGCTAACACTTCAATTTCGGATGAAGCGGTGGCGGGATATTTTTCCTGCAGAAATTGTCTTCTGACAGGAATATACAGGTTCTTCTCTTCGTCCAGCATGATCTTTCTTAATTTTCTGCATTTCAGGAAGTTAGTTTTCACAGAGCCTGTGGTAAAAACCATGGATATGCCTGGATTCATTACGTGAAAATCGACAAAAAGAGCGTTCAAATCGTATACATGCTCTATTAAATCGGTTGCTATCAGATATTTCGGACACAGACCTTTCGACTTGCAAAATGATAGTAATTCAGGTGACGAGCCTTCCAGCATAAAATCCGGCCCATAACCGATTTCGTTTTTCAGGACACCAATGGCGTTAACCGACGTAGGACAGATGTCGCAATATATTACATTCAACCCCAACCGTTTCAGAAAAATACTCAGAAAACCTTCACCGCCTCCGAAATCGACGAAATAATCGAAACCCTCTGCGTCGGGAATGATGTAATCGGAAGCGTCCTTCTCCGGTAGCAGGCGAATGATAGCATCCGTATAAATCTCAAAGCGATAATGAATATGAGAAAGCAGGTAATTAAAATATTCCTTGTCATATGTGCTTATATCCAGTTGAGACAAATCGATTTTTTGAATGGCAAGAATCGTTTCCTTTGCAATTTTTGTAATCACTTCCTTTTTCATTGTGCAAACGTATATAAAAAAACCCGTTTTTCCTATCGTGTCGCATATAAAAACACAAATGGGCGGATTTCTGACAAAAGATTTATTGTCAGGAAAGCGGTAATTTGAAAATTTCGTATAATTTTGCAGTCAGATAATTGTTATTTACGAATTATGAGAAAACGAATGAATTTTCAACAACAAATAATATTAATCCAATGAAACACGGTAGATTTATCACAGTAGCATGGCTCATGCTTGCTTTTCAGTTTGCAATGCTCACATTGCATGCGCAGTACAAGTTCGAAAATATCCTTTATGGCGCAGCGTATTACCACGAATATATGCCGTCCGACCGCTTGGATGCGGATATACGGATGATGAAGGACGCGGGTCTGACAGTGGTGCGCGTAGGCGAATCGACATGGTCGCTGTTCGAACCTCAGGAAGGAGTTTTCGAGTTTGCCTGGATGGACAGGATACTCGACAAGATGCACGCGGCAGGTATCAAGGTCATTCTCGGAACGCCCACCTATTCCATTCCCGCATGGATGGCTTACAAATACCCCGAAGTGTTGGCGGAACATGTCAGAGGCGGCAGGGAGCATTACGGAATCCGACAGAACATGGATATCACCAATCCGATATACCTGCATTTGTCCGAACGGGTTATTCGGCAAATGATGGCGCACTTCGCCCAACATCCCGCAATTATCGGTTTTCAGGTGGACAACGAGGTAGAAGCAAGAGGCATCAATAACCGGGGTTATTTTCTCGGTTTTGTCGATTTCGTCAAAAATCGCTTTCATGACGACCTGAAACTGCTGAATAAGGAATGGGGATTGAATTATTGGGGGATGAACATCAATACATGGGAAGAGTTTTACCCGCGCGACGGCGTGACCAATCCATCCTATAAAAACGAGTGGGAACGCTACAACCGTTACCGTCTGGTGGAGTTCCTGAACTGGCAGGTTGAGATCGTGAACGAATATAAGCGAAAAGACCAGTTTGTCACGCACTGTTTCATGCCTGCTTTTCATAATATCGATCAGGTGGAGAGTTTCCGGCAGATGCAATATCCGGCTATCAACGTCTATCATGAAGTGCAGGACGGGCAAAACGGACAGTTCATTGCCTATTCCGGCGATTTTATGCGTACGGTGACAAAGGGAAATTACATCATTACCGAAACCAATGCGCAGGCGACGGGCTGGGATGCAAGGGGTCAATACCCGCCTTATGACGGACAACTGCGGCAAAACGTGTATGCACACCTGGCTTCGGGTTCAAACATGGTTTCGTACTGGCACTGGCATACTTTGCATTACGGGCAGGAAACCTATTGGCGCGGCGTGCTGGGTCAGGATTTGCAGCCCAACCGCATTTACGGGGAATTTACAGCCACTGCCAAAGAGTTGGAACGTATCGGCAAGAATTTAGTCAATCTGCAAAAAGACAATAAAGTGGCGATCCTTTACAGCCACGATTCGTACCATGCCTTGAACTTCATGCCGTACACCAGTCGGGAAAGGTATCCGGCAGGCATGGTTCACAGTGCGTTATACAATCAGAACATCGAAACGGATATTGTTCCCTGCGACCAGTGGACGGATTTAGCTCCATATAAGATGCTGGTCATTCCACCCCTGTACGTTGCAAGCGACGCTATGCTGGAGAAAATCGATCAGTTTGTAAAAAACGGCGGTTATGCGGTACTGTTTTTTAAAAGCGGTTTCTGCAACGAACATTCAGCAGTCCGTGCCGAACTGGCGCCCGGTCCTTTGCGCAAAGCCTGCGGCTTCTATTATCAGGAATTTGCCAATATTCCTGCTATGAGATTAAAAGATAATGCTTTCGGATTAAACGGCAACCAAATTAGCGAATGGTATGAATTTTTGATCCCCGAAACAGCCAAACCATTGGCTTATGCCGACCATCCTTTTTACGGAAAATGGCCGGTGGTTACCGAAAATTCGTACGGAAAAGGCAAACTGATTTACATCGGCGCTTACCCCTCTCAGGAATTGCTGGAAAAAATTGTCCTGCAAACGGCAAAAGAAGCCGGTTTGACGTCAAAAGAAAATGATTGCCGCTTTCCTGTCATTATCCGTTCGGGGAAAAATCAATCGGGGAAGAACATTCATTATATTTTCAATTTTAGCAGCGCAGATAAAACCGTCAAAAATCCCTATCCTAACGGAAAAGAGTTGATTTCGGCGGTAAAAACCGGCGAGACAATCACGCTCAAAGCATGGGATGTAGCAATTATAGAGGAATAATTGAAAAAAATTTAGATAAAATAATTTTTTTCATGTAATTTTGCGGCGTTTGTATTGGATGTTGGTGTTTCTTTAAACTTTCAGAGAAACACAATGTCTTTTATGTTTTATTCATAAATTTTCTTGCAATGAAAAAATATACGGTTTTATGTATGGGTTTGCTTTTCTGCTCCATATCATTATTAGCTCAGTATCAGGATGCTACGGAGGTACAGAAGAAAGAAATTATCGATAGGATTACGCAGACTGCAGGCGATATGAATTCGATGCAGTGCGAATTTACGCAGGTAAAAGAACTGACTTTTATGGATGACAAAGTAACGTCCGAAGGGAAGATGTATTTCAAAAAGCCAAACAGGATACGTTGGGAATATACAAAGCCCACACCCTATATATTCTCAATGGACGGACAAAACATACGTATGACGTCGGGTGGCAATAAAACAACGGTTCCCGCCAATCAAAGCAAACTGTTTAAGGAGATAAGCGCCGTGATGGTCGGCGGTGTCAGCGGTGCGGGTCTGATCGATTCACCCGATTTCGACACAAAGTTTTTTGTAGGAAGCAACGATTACAGGATTGTGCTTAGTCCCAGGAAAAAAGAAATGAAAAATATGTTTTCTGCTGTACAACTTTATGTCGGCAAACCCGATAACCGTATCCGCTCGGTAGAATTAATAGAACAAAGCGGAGATAAGATGACCGTTATACTGAAAAATGTTCAAATAAATACATCGATTAATGATGAACTGTTTACACAATAACGCGACGGCCGTCAATCCAACATCCCTGCGGGAACCAAATCTGAAGTTATCCGGTGTATTTGTTTTCAGTAAACAACTATGTTATTGTTCGCTGTTTTTATGGCTTGCGGGATGTACTTCGGTTAAGCCGGTAGCTATGAAGTCAGCGGATACATTTTTAGAAAATATGATACCTGCTACTGTTACATTTGACGCCGCTTCGGTTGCACCCGACGTAAAACGAAAGTCAGAATTGCATCCTGCTGATTTTGTTGTCTGGACGGCTGATCTGCGTTCCGACGAATTGAAAAACAGTTACCGTATCGTGATGAAAACATCCGATAATAACATTACAGGTCTGTGTATTCTGAAAAAGTACGGCGACGAATGGCGTGGAACGCTTATCAATGAGATGGGAGCAAAAGCATTCGATTTTATCATTACCGACAACAAGTGTGAACTGCTTCATGTTATTTCGCTGATGGATAAATGGTATGTTAAAAAGACAGTTGCGACTGATTTGCATTTTCTTTTTAATGTTGACAACCCGAAAGCATCTTTCCAAAAACAACTGAAACGATTCAGAAAAAATGGGATGAAGGTGGTCAAATATCGAAAAAAACAAATTTTTGAGATGCCTGACGGTGCTGTGAGATTGACGAACAAACGTCGCAATCTTCAGTATGAATTGAGAAAAATGGTTGAGATAGACCGGGATAAAGTGATTTTGTAAATGCTGAAAGATACATTATTCACGATACAATCGTCCGAAGAAACGGAAAACGGATGTACCTGCCGTATAGCCCTGAACGCCTCGCATCCCATCTTTCAGGCGCATTTTGCCGGTAATCCGATCATGCCGGGCGCTTTCATCATACAGATGATCAAGGAACTTGCTTCGGATTTTTTCAACAGGACATTTTTTGTTGTTTCCGTCAAAAACATGAAATTTCTTCATGCCATCAACCCGTTTGAATCGCCCGAAATAACTGTAAACTTGTCTTTTACGCGACAGGACAATGAGTGGATAACGGTATCTGCGGTGTTAATTGACGGCGAAACAGTATTTTCAAAATCAACGTTACTGCTGGAAAACAGGTATGATTTACGGCAACAAATGGAAACCTTTCGTTTATGCGTTGTGATTCCGACTTATAATAATCAGCAAACGCTTCCGGGCGTGCTGAACGATCTTATCCGGTACACATCTGCCATCATTGTGGTTAATGACGGATCGACTGACGATACGAACGGGATACTGGAAAAATTTGCGGGACTTGTTGAGGTGGTATCCTATGTCCCGAACAAAGGGAAAGGGTATGCCTTGAAAACCGGTTTCGACCGCGCCAAAGCGTTGGGTTATAAGGGCGCCATCACAATCGATTCCGATGGACAACATGCGGCGTCGGAAGTGGCACGTTTTGTGGAATTTGCAGCGAAATACCCCGACACATTGCTGCTGGGACAACGAACAATCGATGGTAGAATGACGGCCGGGAGCATTTTTGCAAACAAGTTTTCGAATTTTTGGTTTGCGGTACAGACTGCTTACCGTTTTCGGGACACGCAGAATGGCTTCCGTCTTTATCCGCTGTCGGCAATGAAAGGATTGCGTCCGTTGACCTCGCGCTACGAAGCCGAGCTGGAGTTGTTAGTGCGATCAGCATGGAAAGGAATACGAATTGTCGCCGTTCCGACACATGTGTTTTATCCGCCCGAAGGCGAGTGTGTCTCACATTTCCGTCCGGGCAGGGACTTTCTGCGGATCAGTTTGCTGAATACGGCCCTCACGCTACTGGCTTTAGTATACGGCTATCCGTCCATGTTGTTTAACCGTTTTTGTGCTAAAAGGAGAAAATCATGATCAATTTTATCCTTTCGGTATATCATTATTTTTCGAAACGGAGCGTACTGTTATTCTCCCTTCTGATAACGCTTGCTGTTTTATTTGCTTTCTCTGCCTATCATATCCGCTTTAAAGAAGATATTGCACGTTTCCTGCCTGAAAATAAAGAAAATGAAAGGATAAATAATGCGTACCAATATGTGGCTTCATCGAATACGATCACGATCTATTGCAGGTTGAATGGCGCATGGAGGGAAAACGAAACAGATGATAAAGATATGCAGGTTGCCGCAATGGATGCACTGGCGGATCGTTTGCAAACACGGATGGATTCGTCGTATATCAAAAGTATGTTTTACAGTATTAATCCGATGGAGATGATGGAAATGTCGTCTTTCATTATCGACAATATGCCTTATTTTCTGGAAGACGACGATTACAACCGGATGGATACGCTGCTGTCACGCGAAGCCATTGCACGCCAGCTGGATTTTAATAAGCATTTGTTATCATCATCGGCAGGCATGATTGTTCGGAATTTCTTTTTATCCGACCCCTTGCAAATGTCAGGCGGGTTATTGCGCAAGTTACAGAATTTTCAGGTAAGCGACCGGTTTCAGTTGTACGACGATCACCTGTTTGACGGGGAAGGACAGGCAATCCTGTTTATCGACTGTACGATTCCTGCCAGCGAGACGGGAGTGAATGCCATTTTTCTGGATTCCCTGAAATCACTGATTGCTGAAACAGAAAAAGAATTTCCCGGCATATCATTCGACAGTTTCGGTGCATCGGAGATTGGACTTTCCAATGCACGGCAGATACAGAAAGACACGCTGTTTTCGATGTCGTTTGCTGTTGTCATCATGCTCGCATTGCTGATCTATTCGTTTCGTAATGCGCGCAAGATTGCGCTTGTCTTTGCCGCTGTTGTGTTCGGCGGTCTGTTCGCGCTTGGCGCACTGAACGTGATAAACGGCGACGTGTCGATCATTGCTGTGGGTATCAGTTCCATTATGATGGGTATTGCCATTAACTATCCGCTTCATTTCATGGAATATCACAGCCATGCGCCGGACACGCAGGTTGTGATAAAAGATGTCATTGAGCCGTTGACTATCGGCAATATAACGACTGTGGGCGCGTTTCTAAGTCTTGTCTTTATAGGTTCCGATGCAATGAAAGACCTTGGACTGTTTGCCGCCCTGCTGCTTGTCGGGACGATCCTGTTTGTGCTGTTCTTCCTGCCGCACCTTGTTCCTTCCGCGAAAAAGAGAACTTCATGCGCTACTTCAGCCGAACAGGACATGTATGGTCATTCCTGGGTTGACAATTCGTTGTTGGGGAAGATTTTCAATCATCCTTTTGAGAACAATCGGAAACTGGCGCTTGTCATTATCCTGCTGACATTCTTTTTCAGTTTTTTTAGCGGCGACACGCGCTTTGAGACGAATATGCAGAACATCAACTATATGACCGATTCGCATAAAAAATCCTTTGAGAAAATGATGAACCTGTTGAACGAAAACCGGCATGTCATGAATTTTGTTACTGAAGGAAAAGATTTGGAATCTGTCCTTGAAGCAAGCGAGCGCCGCATCTCCGTTCTGCAAAAATTGGTTGATGAAGGTGAAATATACCGGATAGGCGGCATCGGAAGTTTTTTCCCTTCGCGCGTGCGTCAGGCAAAACAAATACAGCGGTGGGAAGACTTCTGGCATACGCGTCGCGACAGCGTGATGACCTTGCTTCGCGAGGAATCGCACAAGGCAGGGTTCAACGAAACGGCATTCCAATCGTTCCGGAAGATGATCGATCGTACATGGGAGACGGTCGACTGGTCGCATTTTAACCGGATCAGGGAAACGCTTGCCAAAAATTATATCATTGAGAAAAATGACGGAGTGGCAGTTCTGCATTTATTGTATATGGATGCCTCACATGCGCCTGAACTCGAACGGCGGCTGAACGAATTATTCCGGTCGCATGAAAACGAACCGTACTCCATCGCTTTTGATGCCGGTTCCATCGTACGCCGCATGGTTGCATCTTTATCCGACAACTTCAATTATGTGCTGTATGTCTGCGGTTTTATCGTCTTTGCCTTCCTGCTCTTCTCCTTCGGACGGATCGAACTGACGCTTATTGCATTTTTACCGCTGGCGCTCAGTTGGATATGGATTCTCGGTATCATGAATATTTTCGATATACGTTTCAATATTGTCAATATCATTCTGGCTACCTTTATTTTTGGTCAGGGCGATGATTATACCATATTGATGACGGAAGGGTTGATGCACGAATTTGCCTACCGCCGCAAGATTCTGGCGTCGTACAAGAAAAGTATTGCGTTGTCGGCCATGATCATGTTTGTCGGAATGGGAATGTTGATTTTTGCGAAACACCCCGCTTTGCGTTCGCTTGCAGAAGTAACGATCATCGGCATGTTTTCGGTCGTGATCATGGCATATATATTCCCTGCGCAACTGTTCCGTTTACTTACGATGAAAAAAGGAAAAAAACGCATGATACCCGTCACGCTGAAAAACCTGTCGGGACTGATTTACGCGTTCCTGTATTTCCTGATTATGAGTCTCATCATCACCATTTACGGATGGTTTCTGTTTACCTTCGGACGAGCGACGGAAAAGAAAAAAATGAAATACCACCGGTTGCTTTACCGGATTGCAAACTTTGTCATCCGCCATGTTCCGCAGGTGAAGACCACCTTCTGCAATCTGTCGGGCGAACGTTTCGATAAACCGGGCGTCATTATCTGCAATCACCAGTCGCACCTTGATCTGATGTGTGTTATGATGCTGACGCCCAAGTTGATAATCCTGACGAACGACTGGGTATGGAACTCGCCGTTTTACGGTCGATTGATTAAATACCTTGATTATTATCCCTTGTCCAACGGTATGGAAAACACGCTCGACCAGTTGCAGGGTGCGATCAACCGGGGCTATTCTGTCGTCGTATTTCCGGAAGGGACGCGATCGCCAGACTGTTCGATCACCCGCTTCCACCGCGGTGCGTTTTACCTTGCCGAACAACTGAAACTGGATATCATTCCCGTGATGATTCACGGCGTGGGACATGTGTTGCCAAAAGAAGATTTTATGCTACGGAAGGGACGCATACACATACAGGTGATGCCACGCATCACACCCGACGACACCCGTTTCAGCAAGGATTATTCGCCACGTTCAAGGGACGTCCGGCATTACTATCAGACCGAATATAAAAAGTTGTGCGACGAGCTCGAAACTCCTGATTATTACGCCGATTTAGTTATGAAAAACTACATCTACAAAGGTGTTGCCATTGAACATGAAGTACGCCGAAACTTGAAACGGAACGCCAACTATGCCGCTGAAATCGCAGCCATGCCCGACGAGGGCGATGTGACCATCCAAAACACCGGCTACGGCGAATATGCCCTGTTACTGTCCTTAGTAAAGAAAAAACTCCGGATAACCGCCCTCGAACCCGAACCCGACCGGCGTGCAATCGCTGAAAATTGTGTCTCCGTTCCCGATAATTTGCGGTTCATGTGATTCTTTTTCTTTAAACAATCGCCGACCATGAAATTGTTGCGCTTGACTTATTATAAACTTTTTTTCTGAAATATAAAAAAAATCATTAAATTTGCACCCGTTTTTTGACTTTACGAAAGTGAGGCGGAAAATGGGACATGAGTTTATTATTTATCATCAGGATGGAAAAACCAAAAAAAATAGCGCTCTTCTATTATTCACAAACAGGACAGGCACTTCGAATTGCAGATAAAATCTGTGAGCCTTTAGAGCAGGCGGGATGTGAAGTGGTTCGGAAAGAAATCGTACCGGAAGAGCCATTCCCTTTTCCATGGTCGGCGATGGGATTTTTTCAGGCTTTCCCCGAGTCGCGCCTCGGTGTGCCGTGTAAACTGAAACCGATGGATTTGCGTGATGTAGCGGATGCCGACCTGGTAATTATCGCCGGTCAGAGTTGGTATTTGTCATGGTCGATACCGCTCCATTCGTTTTTTCAGTCGGAGGAGATACGGAACTACCTGAAAGGACGCAATATCGTCGTGAGTATGGGATGCCGTAATATGTGGGTCATGACGCAAAAGCTGACACGCGAATATATCCGTGCGTCAGGCGGAAATTATGTCGGTTTCATTTCGTTGCAGGACCATGCACAGAACCTGGTTAGTGCAATCACAATCATCCGCTGGCTTTTTTATGATAAGAAAAGCGCTACACGCCTGTTACCTCCTGCGGGTGTTTCACCGGAAGACATTGAAAACTCGACAGTTTACGGTCGAATCATCCATGAAGCCCTCGAACGAAACGATTTTTCGGGCATGCAGGAGCGACTGATGGAAAAGAATGCCGTGACATTTCTGCCAACCGTCTATTTTATTGAGAATAACGGATACCGGATGTGGGGGCAATGGGCTAAAAAAATCCTGAAGAAAGGCACTTACAACGACCCGAAACGTAAACCTTATTTACGTGCTTTTTGTGCATACCTGTTTTTTATATTGTATGTGGTTTCGCCGTTCGGGATGATTTTTTTCTTTCTGACTTATCCGTTTCGCCGTGCTTCATTGCGAAAGGCAAAGATGGAGATGTGTTTTTCGCTTAACTGATAATTAACTATATGAGTGTGAATGTTTATATAAACCGTTTTTCGGCATTTTTTCCGAACGAACCTGTCAGTAATGATGAGATGGAGCAATACATCGGGTTGGTCAATGCGAAATCATCGCTCGCAAAACGGTTGATCCTTGATAAAAACGGGATTACAAACCGTTACTACGCGCTGAACAAATCGGGAGAGACGACGCACACCAACATTCAGATGGCGGCTCATACCATTCGTGGATTAATGGATGAACACCTCTCATTGGATATGATTGATTTGCTTGCCTGCGGTACGGCCTCTCCGGAACAGGTGATGCCGTCGCATGGCGTAATGGTACACGGCGAACTGAAAGGCAGTCGGCATACAGAGGTGGTTTCGTTTGCCGGATCATGCTGCGCAGGGATGCATGCGTTAAAGTATGCCTACTTTTCAATGCTTGCCGGTGATACCCGCAATGCCGTGTGCGTTGCATCCGAGCGTCTTTCGGCATGGATGATGGCGCGTTATTTTGAAAAGGAATCCGAGCTGATCAATCAGTTAAGCAAAAAACCGATACTGGCATTCGAAAAAGAGTTTTTACGCTGGATGCTGTCTGACGGAAGCGTAGCGGTGCTGGTACAGGACAAACCGGTGGAAAACGGTTTGTCCTACCGTATTGAATGGATCGAACTGACCTCTTTTGCCAACGAGATCGAAACATGCATGTATGCGGGAGGCGAGAAAAATAACAAAGGCGACTTGGTTGGCTGGGCATCGTTTCCGGAAACCGAATGGCTGAACCGTTCGCTTTTCTGCCTGAAACAGGACACCAAACTGCTGGATGAACATATCGTCAAGTTAGGCGGTCGGTTTTTAAAGGATATCGCCGAAAAGCGCAACTTCGACCCCTCTTCGGCAGACTGGTTTCTGCCTCATCTCTCGTCCATGTATTTTAAGGAAAAAGTCGAAAACGAGTTGGCTCTTTTGAACTATGATATCCCCAAAAGTAAATGGTTCATCAATCTTCCCTCAATCGGAAATGTAGGGTCGGTTTCACCTTTTGCGATGATGGAAGAACTGAATCGCTCCGGACGTGTAAAAAAAGGTGACCGTATCTTGTTGATGGTACCCGAAAGCGCCCGCTTTTCATATGCGTACATGTTGGTTTCAGTATGCTGACAACAATAAATTGAAAATTATGAAGAAAGGAGACGTCCCACAGGACTTGGTTTACTTCAAAGACAATGTAATCCGCGATATAATGTATGCCGTTGATGAAAGCGGTCATTATACGCCTGTCATCAGCGACGGATGGAAAGTGAAAAACGATGCTTTGGGCTTTGTCTGGGATGATATTCGCGAGCAATGCGAAGAAATACGCAGCAAAGTCCTCGCCGGGGAAGTAAGTCCGTTGGCGTACCATATGAACAGATCATTACTCGACACCGGTTTGTTAGCGGCATATTCGGGCGTTTCGAAACGTAAAATCCGAAAGCATTTGAAACACGATGAGTTTATGAAAACGGATGAGCAAACATTAAAAAAATATGCAGATGCCATGCGTATGACAGTTGAAGAATTAAAACGTGTAGATGAATGGAAATAAATTATGAACATCGTACGACAGCCCATTGTGAAAATGGCGTAACAGCCGGCTTGCTGCGCTTTTACGGATATGATTTTTCCGAACCGATGATTTTCGGATTATCCGCTTCGCTTTATTTTGTCCATCTGCCTTTTATTAAACTGGCGGACTTCCCTGTCACATCTTTTCGTCCCTTGCCGGGCGTTATTTTTGCCCGTGTCATGCGATTATTGGGTTTCAAGATATATAAGACATTATTTTTGAGCAGGAAAAATGCCGTCAGGAAATTGGATAACCTGTTGGAAAAGGGTATCCCGACAGGATGCGTTGTCGGGATGTATAACCTGCCCTATTTTCCGGCGGCTTACCGGTTTCATTTTAACGCGCATAACATATGCGTAATCGGGAAAGAGGATGATAACTACCTGATCAGCGACCCGGTTGCAACAGAAAAAGTGACTCTTTCGTCCAGCGACCTCCTGCGCGCACGTTTTGCCAAAGGTACTTGGCCCCCATTCGGAAAACTCTACTGTATTAAGTCTTTGCCTAAAAAAAGCCTTGACATGAAAAACCTGGTCAGGAAAGCCATACTTAATAACTGTCACCGTATGATTCACCAACCGGGACCGTTGCCTTTTGTAGGCGTGAATGCTTTTAAATATCTGGGCGCCAAGATTCCCAAATTTCCCAAAAAATATGGCAAAAGGAAAGCGGCATTGCACCTGGCGCAGTTAATTCGCATGATGGAAGAGATCGGAACGGGCGGAGCGGGATTCCGTTTCCTTTATGCGGCTTTCCTGCAGGAAGCGTCCGAAGTCACAGGTATCGGCGAACTGAACGACTTTTCGCAACGTCTGACCGATATCGGCGACCAGTGGCGAATCTTTGCCGCCGAAGCTGGACGTATTTATAAAAATCGCTCGTCCGGAAATGTGGATTATCATACAATCGGCGATCATCTGAAAGAGATTGGCAAACAGGAAACGCTGTTTTTTACCGAACTGGAAAAAGTTGTCAAGAGTTGCCATGCTTAGCAGAATTTGTAATGCCGATATATCGTAGAGGCGAATTTGAATCGTGAAAAATGTCATCCACATACACGACTTGTATAAAACGTACCGGCAGGCTTTGCATCCATCGGTCGACGGACTGACCTTACACGTTGAACATGGTATGTTTTTCGGTTTGTTGGGACCGAACGGCGCCGGTAAGACAACGACCATCTCCATTTTATGCGGACTGCTGTCGTTCGACAGCGGTCAGGTCATGATTCATGGAATGGATGTGCGGCAAAAATCGGCTGCGATAAAACCGCTGATTGGCATTGTTCCGCAGGATATTGCGCTGTACCCCGAACTGACAGCGGTCGAGAATCTTCGTTTTTTCGGCGGCATGTACGGACTTCCATCTCATGAACTGAACAACCGGATTGAAACCTATCTGCAAGATTTCGGCTTAACACCGCACTGCCGAAAAAAAACCGGTTATCTTTCCGGCGGAATGAAACGGCAGGTGAATCTGATTGCAGCATTGTTGCATCGACCGAAATTGTTGTTTCTGGACGAGCCGACTGTGGGTGTGGATGTCCATTCCCGGCAAACAATCATCGAAAACCTGCAAAATCTTCACCGGAGCGGTATGACCATTATCTATACTTCGCACGATATGAAAGAAGCGGAACGACTGTGTACGCATGTAGCGCTAATGAATCACGGTCGTGTCGTCTGTGAAGGCATCCCGGACGGGTTGGTCACCGATGCTTCGGTCACCGACCTCGAAGCATTGTTCATACAAAAAACGAAAGGAGAGGATGTGTAATGAAAATTTTTATTAACCTGCTGTATAAAGATTTTCTGTTGCTTGTACGCGACTTCTGGGGTGTGATGTTGCTTTTTCTGATGCCCTGGGCGTTGGTGATGCTGATGACCTATCTGCAAGACAGCACCTTCCGTTCGATAAGCGAAAACCGTATCACCGTCTATCTGCTTGATGACGACAACGATACTTTAGGTTCCATGATCAGTCGTCAGATATCGGAGAATAAAATATTTGAGGTGACAACCCGTGAAAACGGACCGCCTCTTTCTGCTAAAGAAGTCGAAGAAGCTGTTTCGCATGGCGACTACATGATCGGCGTTGTCATACCGGCGAATGTGACGGCGAACTTGCGCGACCATGTACGACGGGGTGTAGAGAGCGCTTTTAACGGTGGAGGCGACAACGAAAACGACGTCTCTGATCAAATGCCGCAACCCCTGGAAATAAAACTGCTAATTGAACCTACCGTAAAAGAATCGTTTCGCGGAATGATGATCCAAGCCATGCGCGAAAATGCCTTGACCGTGCAAAACCAATTGTTACTAAGCGAAATCACACGGCAAGTGAACCGTATCATCCCCTTCCCTGTCAACCTGAATATCGAAACCGGCGGATTGATAGCGATCAACGAATCGTATGCCAGGTCCGACAAGGTGAGGATCATGCCCAATTCCACACAGCACAACGTGCCTGCCTGGAGTATGTTCGCTATCTTTTTTATTGTTGTCTCGTTAGCCGGCAATATGATTCGCGAGCGCGAGATAGGCTGTTTCAACCGTTTGATGACGATGCCCTGTTCGTTTCACATCTATGTAATGAGCAAGGTAGGCGTTTACCTGGGCGTCTGTCTGCTGCAAATGACGATGATTACCCTGACCGGCATGTATCTCATGCCTCTGATCGGACTGCCCGCGTTGATATTGGGACATAGCATGGCTGCCATGCTTGGCATGTCGGTTTCCTCGTCGTTAGCCGCTGTCGGATACGGATTAGCCGTTGGAAGCATCGCCCGTACCTACCAGCAGGCGAGCATGTTCGGCTCCATATCAGTCGTCATCCTGGCAGCCATTGGCGGCGTATGGATACCCACCTTCCTGATGCCCCGTTTTATGCTTATTCTCAGTTATATATCCCCGTTAAACTGGGGATTGGAAGGATTCAGCGAAATCTTCGTTCGAGATGCCGGTTTCCCCGACATCCTTCCCTATTTCTCCGTCTCCATCCTGTTTTTCATCATCACGGTACGCATCGCCTACCGCATCGCCCGCCTTCGCAAGTAAATACAATAACTGCATTTTTCAGATACAATAATTACGTGCGCACAGGATTATTTTATATCTTTGTACGCGTAAATACTAATATTTAATTTTTTACTATGAAAAAGATTCATGTACTATCTATTGTGGTTTTATTCTCTTTTCTGTGGGCGGGATGCCAATCTCAAAGAGAATATCTGGACGACTTCAGTTCGATCGAGTCGTGTTTCGTCAACCCGCCTTCGGCGTATCGCAGTATGCCACTGTGGGTATGGAACGGCAAAGTGACGGAAAAGGAATTGGACAGGATGCTGGGCGAGTTGAAAGACGCCGGCTTTGGCGGGCTTTTTGTGCATCCCCGACCGGGTATGATTACGGAATATCTTTCCGACGACTGGT
>Ga0082212_10002970_pt1 | contig 24297 bp, 21 predicted proteins | sample TergutNt197P3_FD_71548 | JGI IMG/M metagenome (GOLD analysis project Ga0082212, IMG submission 71548) | Neocapritermes taracua P3 segment gut microbial communities from Petit-Saut dam, French Guiana - Nt197 P3 | ecosystem: Host-associated > Arthropoda: Insects > Digestive system > Gut ... | reverse complement strand
CCACTTCGGCGCTTCCCGTCTGGATAAGGAAAGCACGGGACATCATGGGCAGCGCGTAGTAAATAAAGTAGAGCTGCATTAACAGGGGCGTTCCCCGAAAAAAGAAAATATACGCGCTGCACGCCTTGTTCAGCACGATATTTTTTGACATTTTTCCCAGGGCGATAAAGAGACTCAAGATCAGCCCCGCCGAAACGGCGAGGACGGTTAATGAAATGGTAATCCTCGCGCCGTTCAGCAGGGCCGGAACCCATGAGATCATTCTGAGGACAGTTGCCTGAAAATTCTCCAACTAATACAGCCTTTTTTACCAGAGTTGTCCGAAAACGTCAGTATTCGGACAACTACTGCTACCACAAATCCCGCGCCATGCTTACAAGGTCGGCGTTAAAAGTATTCTGAGAAATTCCCTGCATAGTTCCGTCGTTAAACAGTTCTTCAAGAGCGCCGTTGATCGCATCGGTAAGCGCATTGTTCCCCTTTTTCATGCAGATTCCGAATATTTCCGGCTCCGGACTCACCCACACCGTTTCAAAGGGGCTGTCGGGAACGTTCACATAGTCAATGGCCACGGCAAGGTCGGTAATAATCACATCTACCCGGCCCAATACGAGTTCGTCAAAGCAGTACATTACCTTTTCATACTTGCGGGGGGTGTATTTCAGGCCTTCTGCGGCGAGATCCTGCATGTAAAAGTCAGATGTAGTGTCAGACTGAAATGCTACATCCAGGCCGGTACATTCTTCGGGGGTTCTGGCAGTAATGCTTGATCCTTTCAGAAGAACCATGGCAAGTGTATTTACAATGTAGGGTTTGCTGAAATTGTGGGCGGTCTGCCGCACCGGGGTGATCGTTACCGACGACATGATGCAGTCGTATTTACCCGCATCAACTCCGGCAAAAATACCGTCCCAGGCGGTATCAACAATTTTTACTTCCAGCCCCAGCTTTTCCGCAATAGCGTTTCCCATCTCAACGTCAAAACCGACGGGGTTCTGGTTTTCATCATAATATTCCATCGGCGGATAACCGATTTCCATACCAATGGTGAGTACGCCCTGATTTATCGTCAGACCGCCGGATTTTTTTTCACATCCCGCCAAAAGAATGCCGCTTGCCAATAATACAGCGCATACCGCAAAAATTGCCTTTTTCATGCTTCCTCCAAAAAATCGTAATATTGGCATTTAGTATACAGGGTTTTTATATTATGGGGAATACTTCTTTTGCCGCCCGCTTTACCAATCAGCCGGCCTTGCATATTATCTATGTATGAAACACTGTCAGATTCTTATCTTTTTGTTCTTTTCAGCATCCGTTCTGTCCGCTCAAAATAACCCCTATTTTGAAGGTGCAGGCGGCGCGGATATTCGCATTGCGGTACTGCAGCCCACCGGCGACAATATACCCGCACAGGAACAATGGCTGCTGAGGCTGGTGCAAAGTACCATTACCGGCGATTTCAACAAATTCAGTGCCATGACCGTGATTGACCGTCAAAATCTGGACAGAATTCTTGGTGAACAAAATCAGTCCCTTTCGGGAAATTATTCGGACAGTGATTATATCAATATAGGGAAGCTGACCAATGCCCGGTATATCCTGGCGGGAAGTCTTTCCAAAACCGGCGGAGGTTTTATACTGGAGTTATCCGTTTCCGATGCGGAAACCGGGGTGCGGAGAGCTTCGTTCTCCCCCAAAAACTGCTCCCTTGATGAGCTGCAGAGTACGGCCATTGTAAAACAGGCCGGAGAAGAACTGCTTATGCAATTGGGCATAACCCTGACAGCCGCAGGAAAACAGGCTTTGCAGGAAAGCATTTCTTCTGTACCGCAGGCGGCTGCAAGCGCCGATGCTTCTGCAACAGTTACTACCGAAAAAGGCGAGCGGCTTTCATTTATAGATTACCTTTCAAGAACCGCCGATGCGTTGTATACATTGGGTGAATTGCGTAATGCGCTTTCGTATTACAAATCGCTTGCCTACTATTACCCCGGCTACTACAGGGGATGGCTTGGCATTGTCCGCTGTTATTCCGCCAACTATACCAATTTTAATTTTGTAGACAGTGAAATATATATGGAGCGGGCTTCCATTACCGCAGCCACAGATGCGGAAAAAAGGGAAGTCCAGACGGTTCGCGCCGCTTTTGACGCCCAATGGCCGCGCATTGCCGCATTGCGGGAGCAGCAGGCAATTGAAGAAGCGAAGAGGCGGGAGGATAATTTCCACCGCATGAGATTCCAGCAGACGGACGGAGTGCTGACCCAATACAACGGCTCAAGCGAGGAGGTAATTATCCCGCCGGAGATTACCGCCATCGGCGACGCCGCCTTCCGGCAAAACGGCCGTATCAAGCGGGTGGTGCTGCACAACAGGGTTACCTCCATCGGCAGGAATGCGTTCACCTACTGTTCCGGCCTTACCGAAATTGTCATTCCCTCAAGTGTTACCAGTATCGGCGCAAATGCGTTTTACGGCTGTACAAGCCTTGTTGAAATTGTCATTCCTGCGGCTATTACGGCCATTCCTGCAACGCTTTTTTCCGGCTGCCGGAATTTACAAAGCATTACCATTGCTCCCGGCATACAGCGCATCGGATCGTCGGCTTTTAACGGATGTGAAAGCCTTACAACGATAATTATTCCCCGCAGTGTAACCGCCATTGATGATTTTGCGTTTTCCCAGTGCAAGAATCTGAAAACCGTTACCCTGCTCAACAGCAATATCACCATCGGCCGCCGCGCTTTTATGGGAACCGCTCTGGACAACAGGGATGAGATGATCAGCCGTTTTGGGGCGGAAATTTTTAACTGAGTCCTGTTATACGGTATTTTTGAATAACTGCTCCTGCAGTATTTTAAGCACTTCTTCCAGTTCGATGGGCTTGCGCAGATGGGCGTTCATGCCTGAATCTATAGCCTGTTTTACGTCTTCCTGCATGACATTGGCGGTCATGGCAATAATGGGAATTTTCCCTGCGTCTTTCCTGTTCTGCTTTCGTATCTCTGTGGTTGCGGTGCAGCCGTCCATTACCGGCATCTGCATATCCATAAGAATCACATCGAAGTAACCTTCGCCGGCGTTGATGAATTTTTCAAGCGCTTCCCTGCCGTTTTCGGCATCCTCCATTTCAAGGCCGGTACTTGAAAGGAGTTCCATAACTATCTCGCGGTTTATATCAATATCGTCAACAACCATGCAGCGCTTCCCGGTAAAATTATAGCTGTCCAGGCCTGAATCGCCGGATATTTCTTCAGCTTTTTTCTCAACGGCAAGCTGGGCGGCGCAGCGGATCGTAAAAGAGAAGGTGCTGCCTTCCCCCTGCCTGCTCTGCAGGCTGATCGTGCCGCCCATCATTTCCACAAGATTCTTGCTGATCACCAGGCCAAGGCCGGTACCACCGTAGTTGCGGCTGATGCCGCCGTCTGCCTGCTCGAATGGGCGGAACAGGCGTTCTGCCTGCTCTTCGCTGATGCCGATGCCTTGATCGATAATATCAAAACCGTAGGTTCCGCGGCCGTTTTCCCAGCCAATTTCCCGCGCATTAAGAAATATTTCGCTTCCATTTGGCGAAAATTTGACCGCATTGGAAAGGAGATTCAACAGCACCTGGTTAAGCCGCAGGGAGTCTGTGCTCAGGCCGTCGTGTACCAGATTATTAACAGTAAGGTTTATTTTTATTTTTTTTTCGTTTGCCCTTGCCTGCATCATCGACATTACAAAGCCAAGATTCATCGAAAGGGAAAAATCGACAAGGTCAAGCGATAATTTTCCGGATTCAATTTTGCTGAAATCTAGTATGTCATTGATGACACCCAGCAGGTGATGTGATGAATTTTCAATCTGTTCCAGGCAGTTCCGCAGTTTTTCTATCTCGTTTGATGCCCTGGCAATCTGCGCCATTCCGATGATTGCGTTCATGGGGGTGCGTATTTCATGACTCATTCTGGAAAGAAATTCGCTCTTTGCGTGGCTCGCCGCTTCCGCGTCCAGCTTTGCATGGGTTAAAAGCGTAACGTCGCTTAACAGCAGGATAATGCACAGCGATTCCTGCCCTGGAATATCTGTTCCAACCCGATGGAGTTTCAGGCCGTAATTATCCGCACCTGAAAGCCCCAGCATGGCAATATCGGTGGTAAAGGGGCTGGGGTTTTCAACATCGGGTGAGAAAATTGCCGCCGCCTTCGGGTCAAGGGAATCTTCAGATTCCCAGCCTCCTCCGGCTATTTGTTCCAGAAGTCCGGTATCTCCCGCTTCCAGTCCGTGTATGATAAGGAATTCATCCATTGCATGATTATGGAAGATCATCTCCCTCTTTTCGTTAAACAGGGCTATGGCTTCGGGTATGGCGTTGAGGTAGGAACAGATGAGATCGAGGGAGTTGTTCACCCCGACGGCAATTTTAAGAAAGTTCCCCTCAAGCGCAGAAACATTCAGCCGTTTGTCCAGCATTCCCGAACCGGCGGCACGGGTTACTATTTCTATTTCTTCGATAACGCCCTTAAACGAGCGCGACATGGAATCAAACGCTTCGGCCGCAAGGCCGATTTCATCGCCCCTTTCAAACAGCTCTTCGGGCAGGTTGTATTCAAAATTGCCGTGGCTCAGGCGCTCGGCGTGGTTTGTAATTACCTTCAGCGGTGTGATTATCAGGCGGACGACTATCACATTGGCAATAATCAGGAACAGTGCCAGGAGGACCAGGGTAAGCTGAATGCTGGAAAACACCCCCCTGCGTATTGCCGGCAAAAAATCCTCGCGGGGTGTTTCTATTGCCAAAGTCCACCATGTTCCCCGTACCGGGGCTAAACTGAAAATTTTCTGTGCTGTTCCGTCTCCATACCTGACTGATTCTATCTGCCGCCGGTTCATTTTTTCCAGAATGTCTTCATGCCCCGAAGAGCCGGGGTTATCGGTAAACAGTGATTCCCTGAAGCGTACCTTGTCCATATTGCGATGCGCCATATATATGCCTTTCTCGTTGACAATGTACGCCATGCTCTCCGATGAAATATGGATATTGCCGATAACGTCGCTCAGTACGTCATACTTGTAGCTTCCCACAAGATAGTGGATGATCTCTTCGTTTATGATTATCGGGCATCCCATGACAATTTCAATTTCACCCGATGAGCCGACATGCACGTCATCAATGACAAGATTCTGTGTTTCTTCCATTTTGGCGTACATCGTGTAATCGTGGATACTCGCCGGACTCTGCCGGCTTCCCGTCTCCAGGTTCCCACCCGCCGAATAGAGTCCCAGCCAGACAAATTCGATTCCCGATTCGGCAATGTTAAGCACCCGTTTTTTCTGCTCAATAGAAGCGCCGGGATCGGCAAGGGTGGGGTTATCCCTTATAAGGAAGATGCGGTCGGCCAGCATATGCAGGCTGGTTTGAACGCTTAAAGCGGCGGTTTTCGCCAGCGGGCGTACGGTCTCAAGCAGAATTGTGTCGGTAATATAATTCATGGAGCTGATCATTATCGCTACAAGGGCAGATGCGAGAATGACGACTGCCATGACAATAGCGACAATAAAATTTAATCTCAGGCTGCTTTGTTTTTTCAAACCGTTACCTTAGTCCGTTTCAATTTCGTCCAGGACAACAAGCCTTGTTGCTGTTTCCCCAAGCCGGGCATTTTCCAGAACGGCTTCTGCAAGCTGCAAAAAAGAATAGTGGGAATGTGTTGAGCCGGATAGGAGGTCTATGTCATCGACCCCCTGGTTTTTCATAAATTTTCCCCCGTAGTACCGGGTGTATGCATTGGGATAGGTGCCGTCCTCGGCATTCATCACACGCATATAGTCCATGTCCCATGACTTGATAAATCCCGAGGTATTAAATGCATTGTATTCCACCATGATTATCTGCCCGCTGGATACGCAGATGGTAACGTACTCCTTCCAGCCGTGAGAATCAAATTCAGCCGCCTCCGCGCTGTAATATCCGTCTTTGAGGAGGTATTCGGCGGAGGAGCAGGAGACAAGAATCCCTGCCGATAAAACCAAAAGGGCTGTAGCAGCAAAGGCTGCCGGAACTGTTCCGCAGGCAATGCAAGCTCTTGTTATTTTCCGCATTTCACAACGTCCGTCTTCCATCATATTATATTGACAGAATAATACCAAGAGGGGATAATCTTCATAGGCATGGTATGTTAAGAAAAAATGGTTTTGCTTTTCTTTTTTTGCTATGTGTCGCTTTTTTGGCCGTTTCTCAGGAAAGGAATGACGGAATTCTTGACACGGTGGAGGAACGACCGTCTTCCTCCCGGACACGGCCTGATATTCCTCTCCGATCCTTTACAATCCGCAACGGTACCGGCTATACGGTCAGAAATGTTTTTATCCGCAGGGCAACAGATGCCGGCTGGGGAGATAATCTGCTGACACAGCCCCTGTACAACGGACGGAGTATTTTCGTCAGAGTCGGCGATTCGTTTGACAGTTCAAGCCTGTACTGCATTCGTATGGTTGATATAGACGGTGATGTTTACGCAAAGAACGACATCAGAATAAGGGAAAGCAGCCGGATTAATATGGAAATCTACGATCTTGATTATGAAAAATATTAGGATTATTTGTATTTCTGGGCGATTTCCTGGAAACGATCCTGAATATGTACGACCGCCTCGGCCATAACCGGATCGAACTGGGTACCGCTGCCTTCAATAATTATCTTAACCGCCTGATTGTAAGGGAAAGCCGCCTTGTACACCCGCGCGCAGACCAGGGCATCATAAACATCGGCAATCGCCGCCAGCCGCGCCGGCAGGGGGATTCCGGTTTCCTTTAGCTGGCGGGGGTAACCCTTGCCGTCCCAGCGCTCATGGTGGCCGTAACAAATGTCTTCGCAGTGCCTGAGGTACAGGGAAGAGCGAATGTCTCCCAGTTCGGCGATTATTTCCTTTCCCCGCGTGGTATGGGTTTTCATTATTTCGTATTCTTCCGGGTCCAGCCTGTCCGGTTTCAGAAGAATGCGATCGGGAATGGCGATCTTGCCGACATCGTGCAGGGCCATTGCGTTCATGATTGTTTTTGGATTAAGGTCGAGTACTTCCTGTGCATATTTCGATCCGCTGATAATCAGATGGTCACAAAGGGCCATGACGTAGAGCTGTGTCCGTTTGACGTGTTCCCCGGATTCAAGGTCACGGTGCTCAATGACGTTGGCAAGACCCTGCAGGGCGTTGTCGAGGGTCTTTGTCGCTTCGGCTGTTTTTTCGGCAACCATTTCTTCAAGACTGTCGCTGTAATTCTTTAGCTCAACCTGGTTCCGTACCCGCAGCTTGACAATCTCCGGCACGAGCGGCTTGTTGATAAAATCGACCGCTCCCGCTGCCAACAGCTCGCTTTCCGAATCGTTTTCCGCCGTGATAAAAATAACAGGGATACGCATGAAGGTTTTGTCGCCCTTCATTATTTCGAACATCTGGGGGCCGGTCATTTCCGGCATCATAACATCCAGCAGGACTATCTTGGGGAGGGTCGGCGCAGTGCGGAGCTTTTCGAGCGCCTCTCTGCCGTTGTTTGCGGTGAGTATATTGTATTCATCCTTCAGAATCTCTTCGAGCACCATGACATTGATGTCCATGTCATCGACGATGAGTACTGTCGGAATTATGTTAGCCATTTTCTGCGATAACCTTCTCGGCTTCCTGTATCGTTGCGGCAAAAACGGCTTTGACCGTTTCCATCTGACCGGAGTTTACGGCCTTTGACTTTATCTGTGTTTCCAGTTCCAGGCTTTGCTTGAACAGCTCGGCAAGCGACAGATTTGCGGCAACACCCTTGATTGTGTGCGCTGCGGTCTGCGCCTTTTCCATGTCTCCGGCTGCAAGGGCTGCCTCCAGATCGTCCAGCTTTGTGTCATTTTTGAATTTGGTGAGAAGTTTGGCATAAAGCTTGGCGTTGTTCATCACTCTTTTTACGCCATCGGCATAATCCAAATAGACCACATCATCGGCCATTACTAACCCCCCTTTATTGCGAAATTATATCCCCCCGTCAGGAAAATAGCAAGATTTGAAAAACCAGGGCAGGTTTTACATCCCCCCCCCGCTTGAATTCACCATTTTTGGCTTTTTGGAGGCAAAAACAAGGCAGATAAAAAAGTACATTGCCAAAATGCCTGCGGTGACAATGGTACAGTAAAATACAATGCGCTGCATGAGCGCGTTTATTTCCGACTTTAATGCCGTTATTATCGTGGACGAAGTGACCTTTCCGTCTTCTGCATAACTGACAATCAGATCGGTCTTTGCTCTGATGATGTTAAAACCTTTTGTAAGGGCGGTTTTGTACAGGCTTTCCAGGATGATCCCCGAAAGTCCGGCTTCCGAAATTTTTCGGGGAAGCAGTGCTTCCAGGTCGTTGATTGCCTCAGAGACATCCGAGACAGGTACTCCGCTGCGTACCAGCTGAACATTGCCGTGGTTGGTTTTCAGGTATTCATCAAGGAGGGCACCGCTTTTTTCAAGCGCCTGTGATCCGATCACCGCTCCTATCCGTGTTCCTGCAAAATCTGCGACAGAAAGGATAAACAAAATGACGGCAATTACGGTCAGAGTAACTTTCGTGCTTTTGATTCTGATTTTTCCGGTAAGTCTGCAGCAGATGACAAGCCAGATGATCCCTATTACCGTTCCCACAATTATTGTCATTACAGGCATAGATAATCTCCGTGAGAACATAATATCACAATCCGGCATTTTGGAACAGCCTTGCCTGAGAGCCCGTTCTTTCTGGCAATATTGACAATCCTGCAATAGCGGGGCATTATGTGCCTACAGATTGTTTTGAAGGAGTCCCCAGTGAGCCATGTAACAGACCAGATAAGAAACGTAGCCATCGCCGGGCACGGACAGACCGGTAAGACCACCCTGTTTGAGCATTTGCTGCTTGCCGGAGGGGTTATTCCCAGGGCGGAAACGGTGGAGTCCGGCAAAACCACCAGCGATTCCAGCCCGGAGGAGATTGAGCGAAAGATTTCTATTTATGCTGCTATGGGTCATGTTGAGCGGAATGGGACAAAGATCAACTTTTTCGATACTCCCGGTTCCTCCGATTTTACCGGGAATGTGATTTCCAGTTTCCGCGCCTCTGAACTGGCGCTTTTGGCAGTGGACGGCCGTTCCGGGGTACAGATAGAAACCGTCAAGCTGTGGCGGAATCTGGACGGGCAGGGCAGGCCAAGGGGCGTTTTTATCTCCAAGCTGGACAACGACCAAGCCGACTTTAGCAGGTCCCTCGCCGATATTAAGGAAAAATTTAAGGTCGAGCCGGTCCCGGTGGTTATACCGATGGGATCGGGCGGCGGTTTCAAGGGCGTTATCGACGTACTGCATGAAAAAGCCTACATGGCCGGCGGCGATGCCGTTGAAAAGGATTGTCCCATTCCGGACGAGTTCAAGGATGCCGTAGCCGCGGCGAAGGAAAAACTGATAGAAGCCGCCGCCGAGGGCGATGATATTCTGATGGAACGCTATATTGAGCAGGGTTCCCTTTCGCCGGAAGAAATGAAAACAGGGCTGGTCAAAGCCCTTGCAGAGAATAAATACGTTCCTGCCTTTGCCGGCTCGGCGCTGAAAAATTCGGGCATCATCCCGCTGATTGATTTTATCGCCGATGCCGGGCCTGGCCCCCGCAGCGCAAAAGACGCCGTGCTTGACGCTGAGGGCAAGGAACAGGAGATACCCATTGATCCCGATAAGCCTTTCGCCGCCCTGGTCATTAAAACTACCTACGATCAATTTTCGGGGAAGCTTTCCTGGATTAAGGTGCTTTCCGGCAGGCTGGCGGCGGACAGCGAGGCGTATAATGTTTCCGAAAGCAAGAAGGAGCGCGTCGGCAAGCTCTATACCTGCCAGGGCAAAAAACTGGATGAGGTGCGCGAACTGTCTGCCGGCGACGTGGGGATCATCACCAAGTCCGCCACCCTGAAAACCAACGATACCCTGGCTGCGGCGGACGGTGTTCAGAACATTGCCCCCCTGCATCTGCCGGAACCGGTACATTCCATTGCGGTTAACGCCGTGGCGAAAAAAGACGACGACAAGCTCGGCGAATTCCTGGTGCGCGCCGCCGAAGAAGATAAAACCTTCCGTTACAACTTTAACGGCGAAACCAAGGAAACGGTTATCTCCGGCATGGGCGAACTGCAAATCAACATTATCCTGGAAAAAATTAAAACCAACCAGAAGATTGAGGTTGAAACCCATGTTCCCAAAGTTGCCTACAGGGAAACGATCACCAAAAAATCAGGCGCCGAATATACCCACAAAAAACAGACCGGCGGCCACGGCCAGTACGGAAAGGTAGTGCTGGAAATTGCCCCTCTGCCGCGCGGCGAAAAGTATCAGTTCATTAATGCCATTTTCGGCGGAGCAATTCCCAAAAACTACATTCCTGGTGTGGAAAAAGGCATTGTGGAAGGCATGGCGCACGGCACTATGGCGCAATACCCGGTTGTGGATGTCGAGGTAAAGATAACAGACGGCAAATACCATCCGGTGGATTCCTCGGAATTGTCGTTTAAGCTGGCGGCGCGAAACGCTTTCCGTGACGCCATGCGCCAGGCCAATCCGACTCTGCTTGAACCGATCGGAAACCTGACAGTCTTTGTCGAGGAAAAATACCTTGGTGACGTGATGAGCGATCTGTCCGGCAAACGGGGCAAGATCCTCGGGCAGGATTCGGCGGGCGGCATTGCGGAGATACGCGCCGAGGTTCCCCAGTCGGAATTGCTGCGCTACTCGATTGATCTGCGTTCGATTACTTCGGGCACGGGTTCGTTCAGTGTTGCCTTTAGCCACTATGCGCCGGTCTCGGGACGCATCGCCGAAGACGTGATCAAGGCAAGGGAATCCTTCAAGATTCAGGAAGCGGACGAGTAGGGTAGACATTGTGAATCTGCTCCTTGCCGGGCAGACGGTAAATGTCGAAATCTTGGTCTAAACTGATTATCTCCCGTATGCCGGTTTTTTCCGCCGTTATAACCAGGGTCGCATCGGCAAGGTCCATGGGAAGGTCGGCGTATTTTGCGGTGAGTTCCACAAGCCGGGGCATATCGTTCTGGTTAATGTCGCTGATGATAACCCCCTTGCACATCACCCATTCATAAAAATCACGCTGGGCCATAGTACTAAAATCGAGCATGTGGGAAACCTCGGTAAAAACCGCAAGGGTACTCACATAGCGGTACGGATGTTCTTTGAGGAAGGTTTTTATTCCGCGATGATGCCTGTCTTTCGCGTTAAAAAGGGCTATCAGGGGACCGGCATCAAGGAGAATCGAATTTAGCACGGAGTTTCTCTTTTATGCGCTCTTTGTAGGTGACGGAGAGGTCGTCCTCGCCGGAACCGTATTTGCCGAAATAAGGCTCCCCCAGGGTGAAAGAATCGATTTCGCTTTCTTCGCGCTCGTAGTACATATCCAGTGATTCCTTGATAATATCCGATTTTGTCTTGTTCTTGATTCTGGCGAGGGCAAGAAGCTTGTTCCGGGTTTCGAGGGGGATCCTCGCGGTAGTTATCTGGTGGTTCATAGCCGCCTCCATATTACATAATGTAATACAAAGCGAGGAAAAGTCAAGCGGAAAATTTGAATTTTTTAACCGGTTACGCCGTCCTCGTCGCGCCAGGCGGCCTTCGCCCAGCCGGTAAGGGCATCGTCGCGGTAATAGCCGCCGTACATTCCCCATTTCAATTGACAATATACGAATTCTATGTATATGCTTAAGATAATTTCTAAAAGAATCATTTATTTCATAATAAATCATGAGACACGGTAAATTTCGTAGGAGAAGAGAGGAGAAAGACAATGAAACTCAAATTTAAATTAAGCCTTCTGGTGATTGGGATTATGGCGGCCGTGGTAGTGGGAATTGCCATGCTGCTTTTAAACAGTTCTTCCAAGACTACTTACGACTTAAGTATCACGAATTTGCATAATCTGGCTGCCGAACAGGCTGTTTTCTGGCGGGGCCGGCAGGAACGCCGTCTGCAGGTGCTGCACAGTCTTGCGTATATTATGAATGAATATGAAAGTATTCCGGTTGAAGAGCGGCGGGATCGTTTTGACAATATGCTGAGGAGTACAATTATTGGAGAACAGGATCTCATTACCATTTATACAGTCTGGAAACCTAATGCTCTTGATGGCAGGGACAGGCAGAACATAGGCAGGGTAGGTTCCGCTCCAACAGGGCAGTATGCCATGAACATTACAAGGGAAACCGGGGAAATAACAAGCCGTGCTACCGCCGATATAGATGCCTCAATGGCCTACTTTACCGGTCCCAACTCAAAGAAAGACCGGGTTGAACATCCTTTTCCCAGAAATATAAACGGAAACGACACCTTTTTGCTCAGGTTGATGGTTCCCATCATTAATCCCCGCACCAATGAAACAGTAGGGGGGGTGGGTTGTCTCCTGGACATTGCCGCTATACAACATACGGTGACACAGGTTATAAGCGAACACGAAGAAATATCCGCCATGGTCATTTATTCGGGAAACGGGCTGATTATGGGGCACATGATACCGGAACGAGTAGGAATGATGCTGACCGAAATAGACACAATTTATGGCGATTATATGCAGGAAGCCAGCAATGCCGTACTTAATGGTACAAGTTTTGAATGCTCATCATATTCTCCCGCTCTTGGTACAGACATGGAAATAGTCATGCTTCCCATCCCCATAGGTAATTCAGACAACAAATGGTCGGTGATGGTTACAACAACGGAAGCTTACATCCTGAAGGAAGTTAAAGACCTTACGATAAGAACCGCCATAATAGCGGTGGCAGCAGTATTGATTGCTGCGGTAATATTGTTTATCGTCCTCGGTTTTGTTACGAAGCCGATAGTTACGGTGGCGGATACGCTAAAAGATATTTCCCAGGGCGAAGGAGATCTTACCCGGTCCATTACCATGAATTCCAACGATGAAATTGGCAGGATGGCCAAATATTTTAACCAAACTTTGGAGAAAATAAGAAATCTTGTCTTGATCATCAAAAAAGAAGCTGCGGCATTATCCGATATCGGCAATGATCTTGCCAGCAATATGAACGAGACCGCCGCAGCGGTAAACGAAATTACCGCCAACATTCAGAGCATCAAGGGGCGCATCATCAACCAAAGCGCCAGCGTCACCGAGACAAACGCGACCATGGAACAGGTCGTTGTTAACATCAACAAACTTGACGGGCTGGTGGAAAATCAAAGCATCCACGTTTCCAAGGCATCGTCTGCCATTGAGGAAATGGCGGCCAATATTCAGTCGGTTACCACAACCCTCGCCAACAATGCAAGTAATGTAAAAACCCTCAGAGATGCCTCCGAAGTGGGCCGTAACGGATTACAGGAGGTGGCTTCGGACATACAGGAGATTGCCCGGGAATCCGAGGGTCTTTTAGAGATCAACTCGGTGATGGAAAACATTGCCAGCCAGACCAACCTCTTGTCGATGAATGCCGCAATTGAGGCGGCTCATGCCGGCGAGGCGGGCAAGGGCTTTGCCGTAGTCGCCGATGAAATTCGCAAGCTGGCAGAAAGTTCCAGCGAGCAGTCCAAGACAATCAGTGCGGTATTGAAGAAGATAAAGGCATCCATCGACAAAATCACGGCATCCACGGACAATGTGCTGAAGAAATTCGAGGCGATAGATTCAAGCGTAAAGATCGTGTCGGAACAGGAGGAGCACATACGCAATGCGATGGAGGAGCAGGGAGTGGGGAGCCGGCAAATTGTCGAAGGCGTCATGGAAGTTAACGAAATAACCAGCCATGTACGAAGCAGCTCCCACGAAATGCTTGAGGGTTCTACTGAAGTTATTCGGGAAAGCAAGGAGCTGGATAAGGTAACGCAGGAAATATCCATGGGCATGAATGAGATGGCCTCGGGGGCCGATCAGATTAATGTCGCTATACACCATGTCAACGAAATAAGCGGCAAGAACCGGGAAGGAATTGACAACCTGATGCAGGAGGTCTCGCGCTTCAAGGTCGAATAAAGATCAACGAATGACGCGAATAAATGCGAATAATTGAGATACTAATTTTTTGTGTTCATTCGTTTGCATTAGCGTAATTCGTTGATTCTCTTTTTGAGGCGGGCCGCGATTACGTCGATAAACTCCCATGAGTTGAGGATATGCGCCGCTTGCGGCTGTGCGATACGGGCAAGGTCGGCGGTCATTTCGCCTTCTTCGATGGTTTCAATGGCTGCCGCCTCAAGCCTGTTCGCAAAGACAGCAAGTTCCGGCGTATTGTCAAGTTCCGCCCGTTTTGCCAGCGCGCCTGTCCATGCGAAGATCAGTGCGATGGGGTTGGTGCTGGTTTTTTCGCCTTTCTGCCAGCGGTAGTAGTGCTGCTGCACCGTGCCATGCGCCGCTTCGTACTCGAACACGCCGGAAGGAGATACCAGCACACTGGTCATCATGGCAAGGCTCCCAGAGGCGCTGGCGATCATGTCGCTCATTACATCACCATCGTAATTTTTACATGCCCAGAGAATGCCTCCTTCACTCCTGATCACCCGCGCCACAGCGTCGTCGATTAGCGTGTAAAAGTAGGTGATGCCGGCGGCGGCGCATTTGTCTTTATATTCATGTTCGTATACTTCGTTAAAAATCGTCTTGAAGCGGCCGTCGTAGGTTTTCGAGATGGTGTCCTTTGCCGCAAACCAGAGCGGTAGTTTTTCCTGAAGGGCATAGATAAAACAGGCGCGGGCAAAGCTGCGAATCGATTCGTCCAGGTTATGAATACCCTGCACAATGCCGGCTCCGTTCATTTCCGCCACGGTGATGCGCTGCTCTGCCAACGCCGCGGGCGCGCCTTCCGCCGGGGTGTAGACCAACTCGACTTTTCCCGGCCCGGGCACGAGCATATCCGCTGCTTTGTATACATCGCCGTAAGCATGCCTGCCGATGACGATGGGCTTTTTCCAGGTGCTGACCGTGGGCTGTATACGGGATACGGAGATCGGCTTTCGGAATACGGTGCCGTCCAGAATTGCCCTGATGGTTCCGTTCGGGCTGGGGAACAGGTTTTTCAGCTTGTATTCATCCTTGCGGGCGGTGTTGCTGGTGATGGTGGCGCATTTTACCCCGACGCCCAGCCGCCTGATCGCCTGTGCCGCTTCGACCGTTACCTGGTCGCCTGTCGCCTCGCGGTTCAGCAGTCCCAGATCGTAGTATTCGGTTTTCAGATCTATGTACGGAAGGAGCAGTTTTTCTTTTACCAGTGCCCAGAGAACCCTGGTCATTTCATCGCCGTCAATCTCGACTATGGGGTTTTTCATTGCAATGCGTTCGGTCATGTCATTTCCTTAACTTTGGTGTAAAATAGTATCTAGAGCATACACTACAAACGGGGGAAATGAATATGGCAAAACTGGAATTGATTCGTGGTGATATTACCAAACTCGATGTGGGTGCGATTGTAAATGCGGCGAACTCAAGCCTGTTGGGCGGCGGAGGGGTTGATGGGGCAATCCACCGCGCTGCGGGACCGGCCTTGCTGGAAGAGTGCCGGAAGATCGCCGCCGAACGGCGCGGTATTCCCGGCGGTCCGTGCCCTGCAGGGGACGCGGTTATCACTGCCGCCGGCAGGCTTCCCTGCAGGCGCGTGATCCACACCGTAGGCCCTGTGTGGCATGGGGGAGATAAGGGTGAGGCGGCGGCGCTTGCTTCCTGCTACCGGAAAAGCCTTGAACTTGCCGCAGAAGCCGGCCTTGAGAGCATCGCCTTTCCCAATATTTCAACCGGTGTTTACGGTTATCCCAAGGACAAGGCTGCCGCCGCAGCGGTGCAAGCGGTGCGCGAAACCCTGGACAAAACTCCGGCCATTCAGCGGGTGATCTTTGTGTGTTTTGACGATGAGAATTTCCGGCTCTACGAGAAAGAATTAGGGGCATAACCGGCAGTGATTGTGCCGGTTTTTCATGATTTTTCCTCTGCGAGGACTTTTTCCAGTGATACCCTGCAGACAAGGGGCAGGGCGACGGTTTTCAGACGGGATTTTTCCCCTCGCAGCAGAACCACATCCCGTTTCGAACAGCCCAGTACCCCGGCGAGAAAGGCGGCAAGACTGGCATTTGCCCTGCCGTCTTCCGGAGCGGCGGCGATTTTTACCCGCAGCCGCCCGTCCTTTATTCCGGCGAATTCCGTTTTTGAAGCGCCTGGCAGGGCTTTTATGGCAAGGAAAATTGTACCTTTCTCAACGCGGTATAAATTATTCATAGTGGATTATTTTCAGGAATTGTGGTAAAATTCAAGGAGTGGGTACCAGTATGAAGCTATCTTTTTTGGGCCGGGGTGCGGGCTTTAACCCCGACGAAGGCAGTACATCGGCGTTTTTTACCGATAACGGCGAACTGTTTTTAATTGATTCGGGCGAAAGTGTTTTTCATACCCTGATGAAAAGGAAAATTTTCGATTCCATAACGTCCCTGAACATATTTATTACCCACACCCATTCTGACCATGTCGGCAGCCTTGGTTCGGTAGTTCTCTACGCTTTTGCCGTAAAAAAAATGACGGTAAAAATAATCATTGACAAGAACATGGCTTATCTGCCCAGCCTTCGATCTCTGTTGAAAATATACGGCCTGACCGAGAATATGTATCATTTTACCGATGCTTCGGCCTATTCAAACCGTTATTCCGCATTTAGCAAGGTGAGTTATTTCAAAACCAGCCATTGCGACGAACTTAAAACCTGCGGAATCCTGTTTGAAACGGATCGGGGGCTTGTGTTTTACTCAGGGGATCTGAACGATTATTCCCCTTTGACAAAGATCATCGAAAGCGGACAGAAGATTGACAAAATATACATTGATTCAAATAACGACCGCAAACCAAGCAGACACCATGTTTCGATTCACCAGTTAAACAACATTCTTCCGCAAAATCTCAAGCCAAAGGTTCATTGTATGCATCTCAACAACAGTCAGTGCATCACAGATGCGAAAGCTTACGGTTTTAAGGTGGTTGGACGTCTGTAAAAACCTCTATGATCGCAAATGTTTATTCGTCAAGAATCGATAAAGTCCGCGAAGCTATGGCAAAGGAGGGGGTCGATGTTTTTCTGGCCGGCCCCTCGTCGAATATGTTCTACCTTACCGGTTACGGGATAGGCCCGGACGAACGGCTGTTTCTTTTGGTGCTGCCCCGCGAAGGGGAACCGTTTATCCTGGCGAATCTTCTGTATAAGGAACAGGTAAAGCCCATTGCCATTGCCGATCAAATATACTGGAAAGACGGGGAAGATCCCTTCGGCCTCCTTAAAGCGGAAATCGCAAAACGGAACATTACGATGCAAACGGCGGCGCTCGAACCGCAGATTCCGGCCCTTTTTTCCTTGCCGTTGGCGCAGGCTTTTCCCGGCGCGCGTTTTTCGCTGGGCGCGCCCCTTACCGAGCCTCTCCGCCAGATCAAGGACGAGAGCGAACTTGGCCTCATCCGCCGTGCCTGCTCCGGTTCCGATCAGGCGCTGCAAGCCCTTATCGACAAGGGCGGCTACTGGATTGGCAAAACCGAAACGGAATTTTTGCAGGAGCTTTCTTCCGAGTTTAACCGCCGGGGGCTTCAGTCTTTCGGCGCGTCGGTGCAGGTTGGACAGAACGCGGCGATCCCCCATTACAGCACGGGAAACGCCGTCATTGAAAAAGGGAAGTGCCTTTTGGTAGATTTTTGGGGACGCTGCGAAGGCTACTACACGGATTGCACCCGCACGTTCCACTTCGGCAAACCGGACGCGGAGTTTGAAAAAATCTACGCCATCGTGTTGGAGGCCCACCTCGCGGCGGAAGCTAAAGCGCGGACAGGAAATACCCTGGGGGATGTTGATTTCGCCGCCCGTTCAATTATCGAAAAAAACGGCTACGGCGAATATTTTTCCCACCGCCTCGGTCACGGCCTTGGCATCGACGTGCATGAGGGAGATTCGGCCAACAGGGGGGTAAACGTCCCCATACAACAGGGCATGGTCTTTTCCATCGAGCCGGGGATTTACCTCCCCGGGCGCTACGGCGTACGGATCGAAAACCTTGTCGCAATCGGGGAGAACGGGGCGGCGGAAGCGCTGCATACTTTTCCCCGGGAACTCATGGTGATTGAATAATCAAAACCCCTTATGCTCGGTCCGGTTGATTATCTCGTTTTGCAGAGCTTCGCCAAGATCGTTGAAATAATCCGAATAACCGGCGACACGGACAATCAGGTTTTTGTAATTTTCCGGGTGCTTCTGCGCGTCGCGGAGCGTGTCGGCGTTGCAGACGTTGAACTGAATGTGGTGGCCGTCCATGCGGAAGTACGTCCGTATCAGCGCCATGAGCTTTTCAATGCCGTCTTCATCAGACAGGAGGGACGGGGTGAGCTTTTGGTTCAAGAGGGTTCCGCCCGTCCGCAGGTGATCCATTTTTGCCGCCGACATCAGAACGCCGGTCGGGCCGGTTCTGTCCGCGCCGTGGGCGGGGGAGATTCCCTCGGACTGCACTTCGCGGGCGAGCCTTCCGTCGGCTGTTGCGCCGGTCACCGAGCCGAAGTACACGTGGCAGGTGGTCGGCAGCATGTCGATGTGATACCTCCCGCCGTTTACCGCCTCCCTGCCGTCCACCATATTGAAGTACATGTTAAACGCCCGCAGCATTATGTCGTCTGCGTAGTGGTCGTTGTTGCCGTATTTGGGGGTAAGGTTTTTAAACATCTGCCGTTCGGCTTCGTAGCCGTCAAAATTTTTCGACAGCGCGTCGGTAAGCGTGTCCATGGCGATGTTGCTGTTATCGAATACGTTGAATTTTATCGAGGAAAGGCTGTCGGTTAAGGTTCCGATGCCAACGCCCTGGATGTAGCGGGTGTTGTACCGCGAGCCGCCGGCATTATAGTCGCGGCCATTGGCGATGCAGTCGTCAATTACCGTGGAAAGGAAGGGGCAGGGCATGTACTTTGCGTACAGCGTCTCGATGATGTGGTTGCCGGCGATTTTAATGTCGATAAAATGCCGCACCTGCTGTTCGTAAGCGGCGAACAGGTCGTCGAATGTTTTGAACGACGAAGGTTTGCCGGTTTTGGGTCCCAGTTGTTTTTTGGCGATAGGGTCATAGCCGTTGTTGAGGGTGATCTCGAGAATTTTGACGAGGTTGAAATAACCGGTCAGCGCGTAACATTCCTTGCCGAAAGCGCCCGCCTCGACACAGCCCGAAGTGCCGCCGTCTCTGGCGTCTTCGATTTTTTTTCCGTGACGGACAAGTTCTTCCACCACGGCGTCGGCGTTAAACACCGACGGCTGTCCCATCCCCCTCCTGATAACCCTGCACGCCCGGTGTAAAAATTTGTCGGGGTTCTTTCTGCTTAACTGGATGTTGCCGCTCGGCTGGACAAGCTGCATTGTTTCAATGGTGTCCAGAACCAGGTAGGAAAGGTCATTTACCCCGTCCGCGCCCTCGGCGGTCAGGCCGCCTGAGTTGATGGCGCAAAAGTCCGTGTAGGTTCCGCTTTCGGCAAGGGTAATGCCGACCTTGGGAGGGGCGGGCTGGTTGTTGAACTTTACCCACAGGCACTGCAAGAGTTCCTTCGCCCGTTCTTCGTCAAGGGTTCCTCCCTCGCGCTCCGCCCGGTAGAACGGGTACAGGTGCTGGTCCAGCCTGCCCGGCGAGAACGCGTCCCAGGTGTTCAGCTCCGACGTAACCGAAACGTGGACGAACCAGTACATCTGCAGGGCCTGCCAGAAATTTTCCGGCCTGTTGGCGGGCACACGGCGGCAGTTTTCCGCGATGGCCAGGAGTTCTTCCCGGCGGGCGGCATTTGTTTCCAGGACGGCAAGGCGGGCGGCTTCATCGGCATAACGGTTGGCGTAGGCAATAATCGCATCGCAGCATATCGCCATCGCGGTAAGTTCTTCCCGTTTGTCATACGCGCCCAGATCCGCGGTATAGTCGATTTTTTCCAGTTCCTCTGCAATGTCCTTCTTAAAATCCAAAAATCCCTTTTGATAAATTTTTCCGTCGCAGACGGTATGCCCCGGCGCACGCTGTTCCATAAACTCGGTGTAAATGCCGGCCTCATAACAGTTCACCCATTCGTCCGACACGCCGGCAAAGAGTTTGTCCCGTATGGATTTGCCCTTCCAGTAGGGGATGACGATCTCTTCCTGTGCCCGCATGGTATCGGCGTCAACCTTAAAAAAAACTTTTTCCCGGTCGTTAATAACCTTAAAATCGTCGAGTGTGTGGCAGCACAGTTCTGGATAGGTCGGCGCGGCTTTTGCCTTGTGCCCCTTTTCGCCGACAACAAGTTCGCCGTCGTAAATGACGACGGTTTTTTGTTCGCACAACGCTTTGAACGTCAGCGCCCTGAGCACGGGGATTGAAACCTTTCCTTCATACTCTTTATATACGCCGGTTACGATTAACGCCCGTTCGATAGACAGCGTTGGAACCGCTTCCAGGCTCTGTTTCCGTAATTGTTCCACCCGGGTTTTCATTTCAGCCTCCGACTTTCGTCCTGAATTGAGTATCGAATAAACTGCGGATTTTGTCCATATTCGGGCTTTCGTCGCCCGATACTGCGGAAAGCTCATACTGCTTGCCGATTTTTTCGTACTTGGCGGTTTGAATATTATGGTACGGCAGCAGATGAACGGCCTCTATGTTTGCAATACCCTTTATATATGCAAATATTGTGGCCATTTCCTGCATGTCGTCGTTAATACCGGGGATGACCGGTATCCGTATCAGCAGTTTGGTTGTTGCATCCCCGAGCAGCCGCAGGTTTTTCAGGATACTATCATTTGGCGCGCCGCAGTACCGTTGATGTTTTTCGCTGTCAATACATTTAATGTCGTACAGCACATAGTTTGCCATTTCGGCGGCTTTGAGCAAAGCTGCCGTATCGCAGTAACCGGAAGTATCAATCGCCGTATTGATACGTTCTTCCCTGCACCGCGCCAGGGCCTCAAGGAGGAATTCCGCCTGATACATCGGTTCCCCACCCGAAAACGTTACGCCCCCGGTGCCCCCCCCAGCGCCGCCGCCCCCGGCTGATTCTTCGTAAAAAAGCCTATCTTTGTTAATTTCGCGCATCAATTCGGGAATAGTTATCTCATAGCCGATAGTCTCCCTGGCTGCGGTCGGACAGTCGCTGCTTTCTGTGGCAGCGCCGCTGTCGGTGATACCGCAGCGTCCGCATTTGATACATTTTTTTTCATTAAAGACACGCTGCGGTTCGGGACAAAGGCTTTCCGGGTTGTGGCACCAAAGGCACGAGAGGGGGCACCCCTTAAAAAAAACCGTCGTCCGTATCCCCGGCCCGTCGTGGATACTGTAGCGCATAACATTGTAGATAAAGGCCTTTATCAAAAATCACTCCCTTTTTAATAACACGGAGGCACAGAGGCACGGAGGCGCAAAGGTTAGAGCTTGATATGTAATTCCACATATTCCTTTGTGAACCCTGTGCCTTTGTGCCTTTGTGTGAGGTATTGCGGAACACATCACAGTGCCTTGGTCCCGCTTAAGCGGCTTTATCCACAACGCGCTTTCGATTCCCAAAGAGAGCCTGATTCCTTTCTTTTTTTGCATTCCAGGCGTTAATAACCAGCGCTGCCGCAACAGCCGAGTACGAGACGATGAGCCTGACATACTCGGCGACCGCCGGCATACCCAATGTTCTGTTGGCCGCCATCGGTACGACAATAAACACAAAGTGAAAAAGCGCCGTACCGACAATGACACGGGGAATTCCCGCCTTGGTGGCCGAAGCTCCGCCGACCAGGAGGGCTGCCGCCGCGTAAAGGGCCGCTGATTGGGCGCCGGTATATACAGTCATTACACCGATGTTTTGCATAAAAATCAGTTGGCCATAAGCGGCCAGTACCGTTGAGATGAGCATGGAGATGATCCTCGTTCGGTCAACATTTATGCCGGAAGCCGCCGAAACACTCATATCCTGGCCAACGGCGCGAATCTCCTGACCAAGTTTGGTTTTTCTGAACCACCATGTCACAAGGCACAGCACAGCAACCAAAAAGATCGAAAACAGCGGAATATGGACACCGGCAATTTTTATGGGAACGCCAAGCAGGTTATCAATTAAATTATCGAAACTGCCCTCTATGCCGACAAGTTTGACGGTATTTCTGATGCCATAGCCTCTTGATAATAATATCGTCTGGTTGGTGATAGGGACGAACTTGCCCAATACAAACAGTACAATAAACTGATACAGTCCAAGGATAAAAAATCCCATTATATAGGTGGTAATCATTTCCCGGCCTTTGGCCCTGTTCAAAAGGTAGCCGCCAAAGAGACCCGTCAAAAGGGCGATGGGCGTTGCGATCAGCATGGCAAGGAACATCGCCCCTACGCCTTCAATGCCCCAATTAAGCACCAGGATCATTGCGAACTGGCCGGCGTAAGCGCCGAGTGCCAGGCCAAAATTAATACCCATGCCCGCGATAAGCGGTATAAGCAGCGCAAGCACTAAAAATGAATCCCTGCCCAGGCGGGTGATAATCTCCTGAAACAGATATACCCCGGAAAATTTGGAGAGGGGCGCCGCGACAGCGCCAAGCGTTATGAAAATAATCGGAACGATATTTTTTGCCAAAAACAGTTTTACATCAAACTTTTTTTCCATATTATCTACGCTCCTTTCTGGTAAGCGCATACAGTATCATGCCATTCTGTATGACCAAACGCACCGGTTCTGCGACATCCGCCAAAGTGGAACCCGCGACCTGCGGCCCGAGCGTAATAACACTAAAAAACAGGAATGTTCCGATAAGCACATTTTTAATCGAAGCCTTTTTGATCGCAGCGCCGCCCAGGAGGATCGCGGCGACAGTCGGCATCGTATAATTTAACGGCGTCGTATAGAATTGGACAAATGTATAGCTCTGGGCATAGACAATTATCCCCAGCGCCGCAATGGCAGTGGACATGACCACGGAGATAAGGCGCATTTTATTGACACTGACGCCTGATGCCTTCGCGTATTCCGGATTGGAACCCACGGCTGTCATTGCGGTGCCCAGCTTGGATCGGAAGAATACCCAGATCAGAAAACAGCAAAGGCTGCCAAACAGTATCGTTCCCACCGGGATAGTTATAATTTCTCCGATTTTGAAATGCAGGAACTTGTCTAAAACACTGCCCCAGTTCTGATTAAGCGTAACTTGCGGCTTAAAGCCCTGGCCGCTGTAGGCATAAATCAGGATCGGGTTCTTGAATGGCAGAAACTTGATCCACAACAGGCACATAAAGGCGATAAACACAAAGCCGATATAGGTTGAGATGATCATTTCGTCGCCTCTGATTCTGTTCAGCAAATATCCATACAGAAAGCCAACCAGGGCAGCGAACGCGCAGCCAATAATAATTGCGACGAACATTCCCACAAAACCTGTTGAAAGGAATTTCAGGGAACCAGCGGGAACCAAACCGAAGAAAGTAGTAGTAGCAAGCTCAACACTGCAGGCTATGCCGAAAATGCCCGAGGCAATGCCTAGGGGCAAGCCAAAGTTCAAACCGCAGCCGGTTTGGATCATCGGTACCAGCGATAAAACCAGCACTAAATTCATGGCAAAACGGCCAATTACATTGTCAATGGCGAATTGAATATTTACGCCAACAATGGGGCAGAGAATAAACAGGACGACCACAAAGAGGCCGATAATTATTATGGGCCAGCCAACTTTTTGGATAATATTGGTCATCAGGCCGCCCCTTCTTCCACATTCAGCTTCGCCATCAGCAAACCGAATTTCTCCGAGTTTTCGCCGGCGGGGAGGATACCGGCGACTTCGCCTTCACTGATAATGGCTATTCTGTCACAAATGGAGCGGAGCTCTTCCAGCTCGGAAGATACCATCACGATCGTTATGCCGTTTTCTTCGTTGTAGCGTTTTAGGGCCTGCAGCACCAGCGCTTTTGCTCCAATATCAATGCCGCGTGTCGGTTCGGAAACAAAAAGCAATTCAGGCTCAAGGTCAAAGGCCTTTGCCAAACAGATTTTCTGTTGATTGCCGCCGGACAGCTCGCGTACTTTTTGTTTTTCGTTAACACAGCGTATTTCCAGAGAATCGATGTACCTGAGCGCTGTATCGCGCATCTCTTTGGTGTCGCGCAGCTTTATTCCCAAATAACTTTTCAGGTGTTTGTTTAGTATCTGCATTGCCGGGAACGTTACGTTCCAGTAGATAGGCTCGTCCAGAAGCAAACCAAAACCGCGCCTGTCCTCGGAGACGAAAGCCAGCTTTAAGTCTAAAGCATTTTTTGGCGAGTTTAG
>Ga0082212_10002969_pt1 | contig 24298 bp, 11 predicted proteins | sample TergutNt197P3_FD_71548 | JGI IMG/M metagenome (GOLD analysis project Ga0082212, IMG submission 71548) | Neocapritermes taracua P3 segment gut microbial communities from Petit-Saut dam, French Guiana - Nt197 P3 | ecosystem: Host-associated > Arthropoda: Insects > Digestive system > Gut ... | reverse complement strand
TGGTTCGAGTCCGAGACGACCGGCGGAGACCTGTGTGCTCTGTGCCCGAATGGCATTTTGAACTTCCTGTACGGAGAGTCCGCGAGCCGCCATCGCATCGACATCGAGCCAGATTCGCATGCTGAATGTACGGCGGTCGAACATGCCCACTTCGCTGACCCCTCGAACACGAGACAACCGGTCTTTGAGGTAGAGCGACGCATAGTTGGCAAGATATTGTCCGCTCTTGGTTCCTTTGTGTGCGCTGTTCTTTTTTAATGCTCCTGAAATTCCCCCGCCGGTGGAAGGTTCTTCCGTCCCATCATCCGTTTTGTTTTCGGCATTGTCGTCCATTTTTTCGTAAAGACTGATCATACAAACGACTTCACCGCCTCGCTTCGTTACCCGCAGTCCCTGTCGTCGGACTTCTTCCGGCAGGAGCGGTTCGGCAGATTTCGCCCTGTTTTGTACGAGAACGGAGGCAATATCGGGATCGGTGCCGACGGCAAAGGAGACGGCAATGCTCATCGAACCGTTGCTGGTACATGAGGTGGACATGTAGATCATGTTGTCCACACCATTGAGTGATTCTTCGAGGGGAATGGCAACGGCATTGACCACGTCTTGGGCACTGGCACCGGGATAGGTTGCGGAAACAACAATCGTGGGCGGCACAATATCGGGCAGTTGCTCGATGGGGAGCATAGGGATAGCGACGGCACCAAGCAACGTGATGATAAGACAGACGACGCAGGCAAAAATCGGGCGGTCGATGAAAAAATGGGAAAACATGTTTCCTTCTATGTGTCGAACAGTGTGCGAATCAGGGGAGATTCTATCCGATTTTGGCAAAAAGTCAATTATTGCGGCAGTTGACTTTGTCTCGCATACGCAGGAGCAGAGTTTTTCGCTAATTGGACTCGGCGCAAGTCTTTTTCCGCTTTGTCCTTTAATTCTTCCATTTTTGTCATACTGATCTCATCATTTGTCAGAATTTCTTTCATCAATTCTTCGCATCGGTTCAGTGCCGATTCGGTCACTTGACGTTCTTCAGGACAGTGCCACACTCGTTTTTCCGGGGGAATTCCCTTGTGGGGGGCGAGTTGTTTTTCTAGACGGTCAAACTCATCTCCGAGCCGCTCCCGCTGTTCCATGAATTGGAGCAATACCGACGCATTGCCCATTTCGACGATCTCCAACTGCCGCTGCGAGACCAAGAGCAACCGCTTCAATAACTCTTCTTCTGTTCGGATTAATTCAGAAAAGGACACGAGACGTTACTTCAGGTCAATAATCGTAGAGGGTTCCTACGTAGGAATGCTACAAATTTTTGCCGAAACACGCAAGAGGAAAACTGATGGGAACAAATCTGTTTACTGAAATACATAATTCAACCGTCCGAGCGGAGCGGCATCACCATCGAGATAGAAGGAATTGATATCTCCTTCACCTTGATAATTGTCTGCCCACTTGAATTGAAAGGAAGACTTCGTGTTCCCGGTCATTCCAAGAACTTGTTTCGGAATCGCCAGATGGAGTTCGTTTCCTTTCACTTTCATGGGAACTTGTGCGGTTTCTTTCCAATTCCAGCCGCCGCTGGAACGTTCAAGCACCGCTTTTCCCCCCGACGGAGCCACGCGATTGAGAACAAAATCGTATCCTTCCCATGAATTTTTCGCTTCAGCGTTTGAAGTGCGAATGAAGAGTGACATCCAATGCTTTTCCGGCTTTGTAATCGGAGCGACGGTTTTCACATAAAAATAGACATTGTTCCTATCTTCGACAACTTTCATCGTGTCAAAATCATTACGTCCCGTCCGGTTCGTGTAATGCAATTCGCCATATCCCTGTACATCCCGGTCTGGAATGTCGTTCACGTAATCTTTGAATGCGAATTCGACTTGATTCCATTGCGAAAAATTGCCCTCTACGTTGATCGTGAAAGGTGCCTTGTTTGTCTGTAGCGGTTTTACTCCTTTGTACTTTCGGATGTATTCCATCATCTGCATGTAATAATTGTCGCCGAATCCGCCGACCATCGGTTCAATGTCCCGGCTATTGTTTGTGTCGCACAAATCGACGAACATGACCGGTTCCTTTTCATTGGGTCCCTTGAAACTCATGGCGATCCATTCGTTCCAACCAGTGATGAACACGATCTTCGGGTCCTGTTGCAAGGCATACTCGAATTGTTCGATGAAATTGTAACCGTACTTATAGGCATCCGGGGCGGGATCATTTTTTCCCTCACGCCAACTCCGCGTCCAATTCGTTTGGTCTCCATAAAACGCACTGGAACTAAAACGGATCGTTCCATTGTGTTGTGCTACGGAAACGTTGATCGCTTCATTTTCCCCTTTTTCATTTTTGAAAACGTGCTGTGGTCGCTCGAACGCAATCCAGGGGAGACCATCGTCATGAAATTTTCCTTCGTTGGGCCACTGCGATTTCTTGATGCGGAAAAACGTCTTGACTTCGTCCGAACATTCTTCGGGATGTCCAACGATCAGTGGCTTGCCTTCCCAATAGAACCATAAATTCGGATAAAGGTTTTTCTTGTAAAGTCCTTCGTAGAGCAATTCTATTGTTTTCCCAGAGTGCGAATTGGTATAGAACACCATTTTTGGAACGTTCCAACCTTGCTTTTGGTATTCGTCGAGGATCGCCATGAGTTGCAATCCCTGGTCGATATAAGGTGAAGCATTCGTTGCATCAATAATCAGAAAATCGACTCCGGCATCTGTCAGCATTTGGACATGTTTCCGTTTAACCCAAGTGTCGTCGGAGGTGTAATATCCGAAAATGGATTCCCCCCAATGATGGAACGCATTGACCGGACCCCAAGCCGGATGTGTCACATCCTTGATGGCATCGGGATGTTCGTTGACAATTTTCGTAATGTCGTAAGGACCAGCCTTGCCGTGTTGAGCAAGCCATGAAAAATAAAACAACCCTATGTAGCGGTCACCTCGCGGTAACGGCACTTGCGGCGATTGCAACGAAAGTGTTCTACCGAGTGCATCCATTCCGCCGTAGGCACCATTCGCACTCGGCAAAGAATTATCCGCAGCAAAAACGGAAGCGGTGAAAATAAACGTCAACATCAACAGAAGAATTCTCATCGTAAATAGGGGGGGTGAGGTACGTCGCCGTATTTTTGGAGTACACTGTTCGGACGACCATGTGCGATAAGTTACCAAAAGATGGGTGAAAAATCTACCCCCCTTATTTACTTGTCGATAAATCGCAGCGTGAAGCGAACAAAAGACCTGCGGTTCCGATGGCAACGACGGTCGCCCCGGAAGCACATACCAAAGAACCGAGCGATAAATCGCTCTCCCAACCCCGATAATAACTCAAAGCACCGAAGACGACTCCGATCACTCCCAGTGCCATCAGACCTGCGTGGAGTGTTTCCAATACTCCTTCTCTGGGGGTATCCAAATATTGAGCGAGCATCGCAGAACCCCGCTTTTTGTTCAGCACTCTTTGATGACTCCGAAAAATGTTCCCTCGCGGTTGTTTCGCACGGAACCGAGAGCGTTGCCAAATCACCAGTGTTTTTTTCATGGCACTCACCTGATTCACGACGGTTTCCAGCGAGATCGGTTCGGGCGTGGGAGCCTTTTTGGTTCCTAGTTCGTCTCGCAAGGGGAGTAGGTCGGATTCCCCGGTGAATTCGAGATTTTGAATGCGCAGAGCCAACCTCCGGCGAAGACATCTCAGTTCCTCCAAGGGATCGAATGGTTTCACCGGCAGCCCGCGTTGTTCGGTAAGCAACTCAAAATAGGACTCCGCCATGTCGGTTTTATCGGCACCATGCCAGATGAAAGTTTAGAGCGAACGTATAATGCACCGTACTCGAGATGCGATGTTGTAAGATGGGAAAAAGAAAATGGGGGGATTGGGCAATTGGTGTCGATTCTGCCAAAAATTCGCCCAATCCTCCGACAGATTGTTCCCATGTAACTCGTTTGTAAACAAATTATCGAGTACCCACTACCAGACAAAACTACGCTTGTTACGCTGGTGAAAATGTGTTACACTGATGAAAAGTGCTTGGAAAGTTTGTATTACCTGCTTGTCCTATCTTGTCGCGATTTCTAGAAATTGTTATTGTTCGTACTGGAGTGGACACAAGAACAATATGACCGTTCCATTCATTCCACAATGCATGCAATGCTCGCCATCCAACGATGCCCGAACGATCCACTCGCCAATAAATAATGAAACGATTTGCGACACTCTTGCTCGCTTTGCTTTGTAGCATATTGTCTGCAACCGAAGACGATCTCCGGCAAGTCCGCTCTCTGTTGAATCAAGGACACTTCGATACCGCCGAATCTTTCTGTAACGAGAAATTTCAGCAACCCGACCGCTCTGAAACCGACAAAATCTTACTGGCGGCAGAACTCATCCAGTGGAACTCCCAACGGTTGCTTCTCGAATCGGCACAGCGTCCCCGAATAATCCGTCTGATCGAAACGCTTGAATCGACTTGGCTCACTCCCACGCCCCCTTCCGCTCCTCCTGATTTGGTACTCACCAAAATTATGTTCCGTTTGCAATGTGCGATGGCATATCGGTCTCTTGGCAACTATCAACGTCTTGAAGCCGATGCCGGTTCCGAAACGAATAAGCGGAACGCCCAGCAGCAGGCACGAAGTACGTTACACGATTCCATTGAGCGGCTCAAAAGATGTCAGCAGGAACTTCAAAATTTTCGTCAAAAAATAGGGAACAATGCGGATTCATCCTTGAAGCAAAAGATGTTGACGTTAGAGTATTCGATCACGATGCAGCAAGGCGTTGCTCGAAAGTTACTGGCACTGACTCTCTCGGCGGAAGAAGAGCGGAACTTTGAATTTCAACATGCCGCCGAAACGTTATCCGAAGTGGCGGCACTGGAGAGTAGCGAACCCGCGATCATTCAGTGCAAAATCGAAAAGGCGGCATGCCATCGGCTCTGCGGTGAACTCGACCGATGTGCAGAAATACTGAAACAACTACGATCCCTCACGTTGTCGCCGGAAAATCAGTTGCGAACCGAGGCGGAATGGATTCGATATAACATCGCGTTAGGCAACATTACTGCGATGCGGCGGGACTATGCGGCGGATCGTGCCCAAGTCCATCTCTATCCCGACTTCGATCTTGCCCGGCTGGAACTTTTTCTTGCGAGTGATTCGTCCCAAAATATTCGACCGGAAACTTCCGCCGCAATGAAGTTGGAGCAAACGATAGACCGGAAACTGGGTCCCTACTGGGCACGTCGTGCCCGGCTGATCGTACAGGCATCGGGCAATACAGATTTGACTTCGGCGGAAATGTTGGCAATGCGGGCTGAAAGGCATGATCAGGATCAACAATTCGTCGAGTCGGCGGAACTCTACGAACAGGCGGCTACAAAGGCGGACGCTCTTCGTCAGGCAGACAGCATGTACCGATATAACCGGCTTGCTGTCCGTGCTTGGGGCGAAGCACTCAAACAGTTGCCTTACGATGCGCCGTCTGGCGAGCGGAAGTTGGAATACCAAAAGCGGTTGATTGTTTTGATACGAAAATTGGCAGCGCAAGACCCTAACCATCACGAAGCATTGCAACTACATTTATATGCAATCGACTTGCAGGTCAACATCGTTTTATTGCAACCGGAAGCGTTGGACGATTACTTGGCATTGGTCAAGGAGCATGAGGCATTCTGGAACGATTCACCGCAGGTGCAACGAATTCGTCGGCAGACCATCATTTTGTTGGAGCGGCAGGGTCGCATTGCCGAGGCGGCGGCGATGTTGCCGCTTCTAGATGTGGAGCAGTTAGAAACATTAACGCCGGAAATTCAGCGTCTCCGCATTCGGCAACTCGATTCCGAGGGCAACACGCAGGAGGCTGTCAATCTTTTGGCAGTGTTGCTGAAGCAACGGCGTGAACCGGCAACGTTGCATCTTCTTGCTGAAATCCTGACCCGGCAAACAGATGTCAAAAGTTCGGAACTTGCGCTGAATCTCTGGACTGAACTAGAGCCAAAAGTGGAAAAAAACAGTGAAATGTGGTGGTCGATACGAGAGGGGCACCTTGAAATTCTCTGCAAATTAGACCGCCGGGAGGAAGCAAAAAAAGTTTTCGAGACACTCCGCATTTTGTATCCTGAATTGGGCGGACCCGAACGAAAAGAGCGGATGACCAGGAATTATTAATTGGACTCCCTTTTGGAATGCACCCTGCGTGTGCGTCGCCGATATCCGACATCAAAGCCCGCCGCGTAAGCAAGGATCAGGTGTCCCCTTTTCCCTTTGAAAGAGGGTCTATCATTGTCCCCCCTCCCTCTGGGATGTCCTTTCAGACACGGGTTGCAGTATCCCTGCGATGTTCCCGCACCGCAAAACCGATTCGACATCACCGTAACGCCATTTGGAGGCAACCAATAAGGGCAATACTGTACCTTGACACAAATCAATACACTGTCGATACCCCAAACTCCTTGATAACAATGTCGAAATTTGTTAAAACCGTGTGGTCAGATTCATTTTTAGGAGATTAACCCATGGAACTTTCGCGTCGTCACTTTTTAACTACCGCCGGGATGGGACTCGTAGCCATACAAGCCGGTTCGTCTCCCGCTCAGGTTGCCGATGGAAAAATCATCGCCGGTTTTGAGAAAACAGAAACGAACCTTGACCCTGATACACCGTGGGAGCCTGTCTCCGAACGGAAAATCAAAATGGGACTTGTCGGCAATGGAGCATGCAAATTCTCCACGCAGTTCGGCTTGCAAAATCATCCCAATGTCGAAATTGTCGCTGTCAGTGATTTGATTCCCGAACGTTGCGCCGAGTTATCCCAAATGGCACGATGTTCCAAGACATATCCTTCTTTGGAGGAGTTGGTTAAGGACAAAAACATCGAAGCGGTATTTGTTGCCACAGATGCTCCGAGTCACGCAAGGCATTGCATTGAGGTACTCAAACATGGCAAACACGTTGCGACGGCGGTCCCGGCAGCATTCGATTTAGAATCTGCTGAACAATTGTTTGAAACGGTAAAAAAATCGGGCTTGATTTATGCGATGTTTGAAACATCCGCCTATCAGGACAACTGCTACGAAATGCGAAAGATTTACGATGCAGGCGGCTTCGGCGAAATCGTCTATTCGGAAGGCGAATACTATCATTATCTTGTTTCCCAATTGGAATCCTACAAGGGCTGGCGCACCGGATTGCCGCCGATGTATTACCCAACTCATTCAACGGCTTTCTACGTTTGCGTAACCGGCGGGAGTTTTACCGAAGTTTCCTGTCAGGGGCATCGTTCAAACGAACATGTGACTCCGCGAAAAAATCCTTACAATAACGAATTCGGTACAGAAGTTGCGCTCTTCCGAACAAGTAAGGGCGGTTCGTCTCGAATGTTGTGCGCCTGGGACATTCAAGGCAGTGATGATGTAACCGGTCGCAACTTCGGCGAAATGGGTTCATACGTAGATAGGTTTCACGGGTCTTCAGAAGCGACCGACATCGTGTCGAAATTGAATTTGAAGAAGCCGCAACTTCCGAAGGGCGTGGAACCAGGCGGACACGGTGGTTCCCATGGGCATCTTGGCAACGATTTTGTCGAGGCGATTTTGTTGCAACGTCGTCCGCTCGTGGACATCATCGCTGCACTCAACCTAACTGTGCCGGGTATTGTTGCTCATCAATCGGCACTGAAAGACGGTGAATTGCTCAAAATTCCCCAATATGTTTTCCCAAAGGATGCGGAAATCTCCTGTGCAAGTTTTTCGGGAGTGGTAGTTAGCCCACCATGAGTCGAAACAAAGTCATCACGGGCATGTAGTTTTTTCGTGCGTTTTTTACTTTACACCAACAGAATTGAAAGGAGAATTCATTATGAGTCATAGAGACATCCTATCCCAACTGATAGTCTTGGTCCTTGCCCTTTGTGTGTCGGTTTGGGTCAGTGCGCAGGCACCACCGAAAGACCAAGAGAAAATTCGCATTCTTTTCGTTTATGGCGGGCATGAATTCGACGAAAAAGCAATGTATGCCATGTTTGATTCGTTCGCCGACGTAACCTATTCCAAAGCGGAAATGCCAAACGCATTGGATTTGTTCAAGCCCGGACTCGAAAAAGAATATGACTGTCTTGTCATGTACGACTCTTTTAAGTTTCCTTTCACAGCGGATCAGACAGAACAGTTCAAGGCACTTCTGAATCGGGGGATCGGGCTCGTCGTTCTCCACCATAGCACTTGGGGATTCAACGGGTGGAACGATTACGCCAATATCACCGGTTGCCAATACTTTTTCGAGGATGGCAACGTCATTAACGGTGTCCGGTGCGAACAATCGACCTGGGCTGTTGACCAGACGATTGCCGTCACGATTGCCGATAAAGAGCATCCGATCACAAAGGGAACCGACGACTTTACGATGATCGACGAAGTTTATGCAAAGGGCTATCTCCATCCCGATGTGCATGTTCTGTGGACGACAGATCACCCGAAATCGGACAACGCCATCGCATGGACGTGGAAATATGGAAACAGCCCGGTTTTTACAACATTACAGGGACACGATGCCCAAACGTATAACAATCCGAGTTTCAGCCGGACCATTCACCGGGCAATCCAATGGACGGCACATCAACTCCGCCAAGACAACCGAACATTACGGGCAGGCACGGCAAAGATGAGTCTCACCCCTGAAACGTTTCCGGTGCTTGTCAATGGCGGCTACATTACCCGAACCGCCGACTTGGTGGTCGATCCGGTTTTCGTTCGCACATTGGTTCTCGATAATGGTTCCAGTCGGATTGCGCTGGCGGTACTCGACGTTTGTATTCTTGATACGGGGCTATGCAATGCGATCCGGGAAAAAGTCGCATTGAAAACGAATATACCGGTGGAAAATATCATGGTGTCGGCAACGCATACACACGTAGGCGGCTCCACGTCAGATGTACTGGGAACTCCGATGGACGAAACGTACAGTGCTCTTGTACTGGAGCGAACAGTAGAAGCCATCGCCAACGCAGCATCGCATCTTGTTCCCGTAAAGATCGGTTGGAATTCAGCCCCCTATTCGGAAGGCACTTTCTGCCGTATATGGATCACACGTCCCGATACCATGCGTACTGACCCTTATGGCGATGTTACGGTACGTGCTACGACGCATCCAGAGCATCAGGACCCCAACTTCACCGCTCCAACGGGACCTGTCAATACACAATTGAGTGTGGTCTCATTGCAAACGCTGGACGGCAAACCGTTTGCCGTTTTTGCCAATTATCCCATGCACTTTTTTGGCTGGGGCATCACTCCCCTTTCATCGGATTATTTCGGACTGTTTTGCAATCAACTCGAAGAACGACTTGGCATTGATTCCTCCCGGATTTCCTCCGGCATCGTCCTGCTTTCCCAGGGAACAAGCGGCGACCAGCAATGGTATGACTATAGTAAACCGTTAGAGGATACAAGTATGCAGGAATATGCGGCAAAGTTGGTGGATGTCACGAAAAAAGTGCTTGACCGAACAACGGATTACCTGAATTGGGTACCTCTTGGCGGCGCACAGACCATTCGGACGTTTGACAGGCGGTGTCCCGATGAATCTCGTCTTGCGTGGGCGCGGGCAAAAATCCAAGCGATGGGAGACCGCATACTCCCCAGAGACTTGCCGGAAGTATATGCATGCGAAGCCGTGTTCCTTGATGAAGACCCGAAGCGTGATATTCCGTTACAAGCGTTGCGTATCGGCGATGTCGGCATTACCGCTATTCCTTGTGAAATTTTTGGAATCACCGGTCTGAAACTTATTCAGCAAAGTCCCTTCGGTCTTCAAATCACTGTGGAACTTGCGAACGGAGGCGAAGGATACATCCCGCCGCCGGAATATTACCCTTTCGGCGGTTACAACACTTGGCCCGCTCGTACGGCGGCGTTGGTTCCCTCTGCGGAAACGGAAATCGTGAATATCACCCTTTCGCTTCTGGAAAAACTGGCGGGAAAAGAGAAAAAAACTCCCCCCCCAGCCGATACGGACTATTCAAAAGCGGTTCGTGCCGATAAACCCTTTGCCTATTGGCGAATGAACAACATTGACGGTACCTCTTGCCCGGACAGTGTGCTTGGCGAACAAAGAGCGGGAACCTATTTTCCCCGTGTCGCCTATTGGCTCGAAGGACCTGATTTTTCGCCGTCAGGAGGCGAAACAACGTACATCCCGGCTGTGCAGTTTGCCGGAGGATATGTCAAAGGGAATCTCGAAGGATTATCACAAAACTATTCTTTGGAAACATGGATTTGGAATGGTTTGGACCCGGAAAACCGACCTGTAACCGGTTACATTTTTTCTCGAGACAAATCGGTGGTTCGATCTTTAACCGGTGATCATCTCGGTATTGGCGGGACTCACAACAACGGCGAAGCAAAGAATTGCCTTTTCATTTTTAACGGCGATGAGAAGGAGCAAATTCTTATCGGCAAGACAGAGATTCCTCTCAAAGAATGGGTTCACATTGTCCTCACAAGGGAGGGCGATCACGTGTCACTTTACGTCAACGGAGAGTTGGATGTCCAAGGCGAACTTCCTTGTTCGTATGTTCACAATGAATCGACCGTATTTGTCGGCAACAGGAGCGATCAATTCTCAGGGTTGGAAGGAAAAATGACCGAAACGGCGTTCTATGATCGGGTGTTGACCGCCGAAGAGGTCGAAAAACATTGGAATGCTACAAAGAGGAAGTAAAATTTTCGCATCCCAATGCAAACCATTGACAATACCTTTTATACGTCGTAGAATACCGCCGAACAACCCAAACACGCCAGTCATGAGTCTCCTTCTTCTCGTGCTTACCGCCGTTTTTACTGCCGAAACGCATTGGACTGTATCGCCAAAGCCGTTGACATCGGTTGTTGCTGAAAACCAGTTTCGGACAATTTCCGAAGCGGTGGACAAAGCCGAACCGGGTGATACCATTGAGATTCACACCGGCATCTATCGGGAAAAAGTGACCATCCCGGCAACGAAAAGTGGAACTCTGGAACGTCCGCTCCGCCTCGTTGCCGCTCCCACCGCAGAGGTCGTCCTGACCGGAAGTGATGTTCTGACCCAGTGGACACCTGAACCGGAACTCGGCGATGGCATCGTCTCCACGGATTGGCAGTACCGATTCGGTGGACCGCATCCGAACGACCTGAGACATCAAACTATTGGACGCACCGAACAGGTCTTTGTTGACCGCTATCCGCTGAAACAGGTTTTCGAACTTCGGCAACTTGCCCCCGGAACGTTTTACGTTGATTTGGACAAAGGGCGTCTCTATCTTCGAGACGCAAAAAATACCGAATCGGCAAAATACAGCGGTCTTCATGTTGAAGTCGCAACACGCACCCGAATTCTTCAAGTCAAAGCCGACCACGTTCATATCAAGGGATTACGTTTGCGGCACAGTGCCAACATCGCTCAACTTGGTATGGCATCGTTTTACGGTGCCAATGTGCTGATCGAAGATTGTGTCTTCGAACAGTCCAGTGCCACCGGTGTCCGATTCGCGGGAACCGATGCAGTCGTCCGCCGTTGCCGGTTTTTGCACAATGGATTTGATGCCTTTGAAGCCAATGAGGCGCACGGACTCCGGTTCGAGGAGTGTCTGGTTGCCAACAACAACACAAAAGACTTTAATCGTGACTGGGGTGCCGTGAACAAAATTGCTCTCAGCCGGAATGTTGTCATCGACCATTGCGTTTTTCGAGACAATCATGGTTGCGGACTCTGGTTCGACATCGGCAATGAGAACTGTGTCGTCAAGAATTCTTTGTTTCTCAATAACGAAGACCACGGATTGTTTTACGAAATCGGTTACACGATGCATGCTCATGACAACGTTTTTATCGGCAATGGGATTGGACCGGGACATCCTTATTGGGGGAACGGGTCAGGGATATTTATTTCGGATTCGATGGGTTGCATTGTTGAACGCAATCTTGCCATTGGTAATGGTGGAGCGGGTTTTACCTATCGGGAACAAAAACGTACAACAGAGCGTCTTGACACACGGGAAACATCGCCGGACAAAGACCCGCTCAACTGGTTTCATGCGGTCGATGCAAATTACCGGGACTATCCCGAATACTGGATTTGGAATCGGGGTCATATCGTTCGTAACAACATATTTGCCTATAATGAATCGGCACAGTTGAATGGTTGGTTCGCTGTCCATGATGCCCGGCATTGGCCCCAAGCGAGACAGAGGGAAATGGTTCCAACACAGTCCGAGGACATCCTCTTGGCGGATGCAGTAACGGCACCCTACCTTGCGAAGACGGGTGAAGAACCCGTCGGACGCTGTTTGGAAAACCTTGAATTGCGGCATGAAAACAACTTTTTCGCAAGGCGCGATGGACAAAGGTTGTTTGTATGGGGAGGGCTGGGGTTTAAGCATGTGGAATACGACGATTTTGCCAAAGTCTCCGAAGAGTTGCTCGGTCTCGAAAAAGGTAGTCTGGAAGGTAGCATCGTGTTTAGAGACTACCACGTCCTTGATTTACGCATTCCGGCGGATTCCGAGGCGATCAAGATGGACTGTTATCCCAGAGGGGACGTTCCACTCGTTCGGTTGGGAACGATACCCACTCCATGATAGTTACGCACCTTTTGCGGCTACACCCATTTTTTACTCTTGACATTTCCCTTCTACCGTGCTACGTTGGACTCGATAGGTTGGTCACACCATCACTTTTAGAAGAGACTTTCCCATGCAAAATCCCATCACTTCTAACACCTTCTTTTTGGGGAGGTATTGTAAACACTTGACCCGAAAGACCATACGGCACTCGCGAGGTTTTACGCTCGTTGAACTTCTTGTCGTTATTGCGATTATCGGCATGTTAATCGCCCTGCTTTTGCCTGCGGTTCAAGCTGCACGAGAGGCTGCACGCCGGATGCAGTGTACGAACAACCTCAAGCAAATCGGGCTGGCTGTACACAATTTTCACGACACGCAAAATGGTCTTCCGCCCTGTTCGCTGGGTTTTATACGAATAACCACGCTGGCACTGATCATGCCTTTCATCGAACAGCAGGCGAATTATGATCGGCTCAGTCGCCCATCGATTGGAGTGGGACGTTCCATACATTGGTGGAATGGAATTGCCGGTGATCCTTGGGGATTTGGGGATAATCACACGGACGACCCCATGACGGATGCGGATCGTAAAGCACTGGCTTCAGTGTCCAGCAATGCCTGTCCGTCCCGCCGAGCACCGGGCGCAACAGCCGCATTCGCCGGTGATCCAGAATCTTGGGAATTAGCGCCCGGACCGCAAACAGATTATGCCATTGTGGTGATGGCTGCGCCGACTCTCGCTCAGTTTCAGGCTTCTCCTGACTATGACTTAACCGCCTACTGGTGGACAACGTTGAAACAACACGTCCCCGCTCACAGGGGTCCATTTCGCGGTGCAACAACAACGCCCGAGATTGATGCGTACTATTATCCCACTTTTACCTTTGTGGTCAATACTTGGCAACCGCGTGACACAATATCATGGTTGGCGGATGGAACGAGTAACCAGTTTCTATTCGGCGAAAAACATATTCCCTCATCATTAGTGGGGCAATGTAGCGGCAAGGCGTGGTCGGGTGATGCAAATACAGGCGGCGATTGCTCTTATCTGAGTTCGGAAAGTGCCTCTGGAGCGACTTATTCCCGCACATTTTCTTTCGCAACCATTGACCCGGTCGATCCAAATAATTCAAACCGATTCTGGCTTCAGCACTATGGATGGGAATGGCCCATGTTCAAGGGCAATGAAGGTGCAAATGCAACGTCAGTCCTTTGGGCTTTTGGCGGATTCGGAAGTTCGCACCCCGGAACATGTAACTTTCTGTTCGGCGACGGTTCGGTACGGGGTATTTCCAACACAACACCGGCTAATCCGATATTGATTTCGCTTGCATTAGTCAATGACGGCAGATCCGTTGCCATACCATAGCGGGTGGCAGTCAGTTGTTGTGTTGAGTATGATAGGGTAGAAGCAAGGTTTGAGGATAGTTCCCTACCACTTCTACTCATAAAACGGTCATTGGAGTGTCATTCTATGAAGAAATTCACATTGTTGATTTGTTTGTTGATCTGCTTCGTTGCAGTAGGATGTAGTGGTAATAAGCGCCTCGTGGGAAAGGTCACGTTTGACGATGGTGAACCGGCTCCGAATGGCATGGTAATCTTTCGGACGGACACATTTGTGGCTAAAGGCGAAATACAGCCGGATGGCTCGTACAGAATGGGGTCGGAAAGGGAAAATAACGGTATTCCTCCCGGCGAGTACCAGGTTTACGTGACTAGTATTGGTGAACCTCCTCCGCCGGGAGTATTTGGACCGCCCACTCCGCTGTGCGATCCCAAGTATGAGAATCCCGACACGTCTGGTTTGACTTGCAAGATACCTGCTCCGGGCAGTCGCTTCGATTTCACCGTCGAGCGAAGAAAGTGACGGTGCTGTTTCCAAAAAACACCATCATATTTTCCTGTCGCGGCAGTGCCGAACAGTGCTCGGTAGCAAACGTCGTGAAATTTTTTACACAACTCTATACACTTGTAATGCTGGAGGAACAACACAATGAACAATTCGATGATGAGCCGATCTATTCTCGTTTTACTTTTTGCGTTTTATGTACTACCCGTTTGGGGAAGCGCAGCGACGTACTATGTTTCTCCCACTGGAAATGACTCTCATTCCGGTCTTGGATTCGAAGACAGCAAGGCAAAGAAAACAATTCAAGCCGCCGTTGACATACTCAAACCCGGCGACACGCTACGTATTCGCGGCGGAATCTATCGGGAAACCGTTATCTTTTCTTCAAGCGGAACTCTGGCGCAACCAATCATCATTCAAAATGATGACGACCAAAAAGTGATTGTTTCCGGTTGCGAACCACTCAGTAATTGGACAAAGCACAACGGCGACATATGGAAGGCTCCGATGTCGTGGACAATCGGTTTGGGGCGCAACCAGTTGTTCGAAGGCAACGAAGTGCTGATAGAAGCCCGATATCCGAACGAACCTGCTCCGAATTTGGAGATGCCCGTCGCCGATCTGAGTCGCCTTTGGCCGACCTACGGTGAATTTTCGATACCGGACAAGGAACAACCGGGGCGAATCGTCAGCGATCTTTTGAATGACCAGCCGGTCAATCATTGGAAAGGTGCTATTTATCAGGGCAACCACCACGAGGGTTGGTGTATGCAAACCGGCATCATCGAATCTTCCGCGCCCGGCGAAATTCTCGTCGGCGACGACCGCACGGAAGGCTGGTGGTTTGTTCAGTGTTCCTATTCTCCAGAAGAACGCGGGCAAATCGTCGGACACATGAATGCGCTGGACGTTCCCGGCGAGTGGTGCTGGGACGACAACTCCATTTATCTGATTCCACTGAACGGACAGCCACGAAACATTGAAGCCAAGCGTCGGCAGTTAGCATTCGATCTTTCCGGCAAGGAACATATCCGAATTAAAGGAATCGACGTTCACGCTGCGTCCGTGCGAATGGACGGTTCCGCTTTCTGTTCATTCGACCAATGCCGTTTTACGTACATTTCCCATTATCTGCACCATTACGGTTTGGGGCAAATCGAAAAAGACAAAGACACGATCAAGTCGGGCGAAATGGGCATTTTTGTCAGCGGGCATAACAATTCGTTCACGAACTGTTCCGTTCGAATCAGTGCTGGTGCCGGATTTCATCTGAGGGGATACCATCACACGATCCATAATTGCCTGATTGACGAAGTATCATACACAGCTCATTATCTCAATGCCATCACTGATGCCGTCGGGGACTATGCCGATTACGAGAACTTCCTCGTCGGCGGACACATCATTTCGTTCAATACAATGTGTAACGCTGGTCGACACTTCTTCAACTATTATGGTAACGGAACGAGTCTCCAATCCCGGGACCGTAGCCCTATGGACTACATGGCAACGCTTTTCGTACATAATCACCTCTACAACGGCATGTTGGCGACGAAAGATGCAGGATTAATCACCGGATTCTACGCCAGTGGTGGGTCGCTCGACGGACTCCATTCTCAACTCGCTTACAACGTGATGCATGAATCTTACGATCTTTTCGCAATACGAAACGACCTCGTCGGCATCGTTTATCTCGACGCAGGAACCTGCAATGTCGATCTGCATCACAATCTTCTCTGGGCGGCTCCTGGTTCGCTCCAGCGGGGACTTTGGTACAACACCGCCTGCGTCGGGATTAACGAACACGATAATTTGTTCCATCCGAATTTCACGCGAAACTGTTCGCAACTTGTTCCCGAAGATTTTCCGAATGGAGAACCGTTTCGATTCGGACATGATTTTGACAATCCGCCGCAAGTTCCCAACTGGCCTCCGCTTGAAACAAAAACGCTTGCGATAAATGGACGATTCCCTGAAGTGATTAAAACGGAAGAAATTGACAACAATGAAAACTGGACAACGGCGATCCTTCGATTTGCGACAACCAATGGTTCTATCAACACTGATCTGCAAGATCGACAACAACCGCGTCACCAAAAATCGACAGACCCGCTGGCATTCGAGGCAACCGTCAACGATGGCGTGCAGGAAGATGTCCAAAATTTTTGGTCTTTCGTTCACGGTTTCAAAAGCAGTGCATGGATCAAATACACCGATGTTCCTTTGGGAGAAGGATACGAGGAAATTTGTATCATTTACGGGAATACACACGATAATCCACGCCGGGTCGAAATTCGTCTCGACAGCGAAACGGGACCGGTCGTCGGAGTGGTTGCTCTTCCGAAAACTGATATTCCCCGCGGTCAATTCACGCAGATTTACGCAGAAGCCTTCGGCAAAATTTCCACAGATGCCAAGGGAACGCATGATGTCTATTTTGTATTCTTGTCTGACGACGATCAAAACGTTTGCGAGTTTGAATACGCTCAGTTATTGCGTTATCGAGGACAAATTCCGCTACGGAAAAATGATGTCGTCCTCGAACTTCGTGTCGGAAGTGAGGACGGCGAGAAGATTGGCGAGTTTCGTCCGCGTCCCACAGGAGGAAAGACGAGAGATTTTGTTGCGAAATTGCGACCAACCACAGGAAAGCAACCGTTTTTCATCGTTTGCCGTAGTGAAACCGACTCGCCAATCGGAACGGTGGAAAGTCTGACGCTTAGCAAGTCCATTCAACCAGTTTCGTGGAAGGATGCAGGAATTCAGCCGCGTATCGGATCGGACGGCAAGATGGTCCTTCCGAAACCGACGAATGTGCCGCGAAGCCGCATAAGCCCCTCGGTTCGATGAGCGATGCACAAGGATCACTTGCCGATCAAGGAATCCACTTCCGTGACCCACATATCGACCGTAGTGCGGGAATAATTTTCCATACACGGTTATTTTCACACCCCCCAAGAGCAGAGGACAACTGTTTCCCGGTGAGTCAATCCGGTTAGTGAAGTCTAGTTTGAACTTACCTGTGGGCGTAAGCCCACCGCTCTTGGGTGTTACCGTACTAACGAACGTTGACTTTTCGCATCATTTCGTACAGAATATACGTTATCAAAAGCCACCAACCATTGAGGATCACATGAAGCGATTTTCATTTTATCTTATTTGCCTTGCATGGATATTTCAGTGTTCGGTAGCAGATCCGCTTTTAGCGGATGACACCGTTGCCAATGCTTTCGACATCGAGGCTTGGGCTTTCGACCGCGGGAACTTTGCCGTCTATATCGTGGCATTTCGGGACGGCGGACCGCCTGCCATTGCCAGTAGCGGTGTTAGTCCAGCAGTGGTCGAATACGACATTCCGTTTCCCATTGCAGGAAAGTATTCCCTGTCCGTGTTTGCGGCTTCGCAACAACGTCGTCCGTTAAACATCTTTCTTAACGATGAAAAAATTGGAGTCGTTTGTCATGACAAAACGACCGCAACATTCAATTCGATTGATGCAGAGTGGTTCACTCCGGTCGAATTTGTCATTCATGAGTCGGGAACACATACGATCATGTTTTCCACCGCCGACGACGAACATCCGCCACACTTGGTTTTGCTCCGATTCACCTCGGAACAACCTCTTCCACCAGGATATACGGTTGAACGTCCCGAAGCGCATGAACTCCCGCCGGAGCCTCGCGAACAATTTCAAGGCGAAACCAATCTGACGGCAACCGAGCCGAACCCAGATGCCATTCGCCGCTCCATTGTCGATTTGATCGAAACTTACGGCGAACGCTATCCGAAAGGAGCAGAATACTTGAAACGACTCGATGCGCTGACTGCAAAAGGAGCCGCTACGGCGGAATTTGCATCGTTGCGTTACGAGGCGGTTTTTCTTGCCAATCCAGTCGTGGACTTCGACGAAATCTACCTTGTCCGCCGAAATAATAGAGGTCCCGGACTCGGCTTGCCAGCGAACTGGGAAAGTTATTCCTCGCTGCCGAAAAACAGTTACGACGATGAAATCATGACATTGAACATCAAATCGCAACAAGAAGAACTTCGGTCATATTACAAACCGCCGCGTGATACGCTCGTTGCTGACTTATGTCTCGATTTTGATACAAGCCGACTGATGTTTTCAGCGGTTGGAAATAATAACCGCTGGCACCTGTTCGAAATTGACACCCAAACGAACGAAGCCCGGCAAATCACAAGCGGCGACGATGATGTCGATTTTTACGATTCATGTTACCTTCCCGATGGGCGCATCATCACGACTTGTACTGCCCCCATGGTCGGTGTGCCTTGTGTTGCGGGAGGGGCGCACGTAGCCAATCTTTTTCTGGTTGATCCCAACACACAAGAATACCGGCAACTTGCTTTCGATCAAGAGCACAGTTGGAGTCCGCGCGTGCTCAACGATGGACGGGTACTCTACACTCGTTGGGAGTACGCCGATATACCGCACTCGAACGCGCGGTTATTGTTTTCATGCAACCCGGATGGTACATTACAATTAGCGTATCACGGCAGCAACAGTTATTGGCCCAATTCCTATTTTTTCACTCGACCGATCCCCAATCATCCGACCAAAGTCATCGGTGTCATATCGGGACATCACGATCAGGGACGCGCCGGAGAACTCGTTCTTTTCGACCCGGCAATCAGCCGGCACGAAGCAGAAGGTGCCCTCCAAAAGATACCCGGTTATGGCAAAAAAGTCGAAGCCATGGTCGTCGATGGCTTGACCCGAAAGGCGTGGCCCAAATTTACGCATCCGGCTCCGCTTTCGGATAAGTATTTTCTCGTGGCAGCACGACCGAAGCCGGAAGCATCTTATGGAATTTACTTTGTCGATGTTTTTGACAATATGATTCTACTCAAAGAATTACAAGATAATTCGCTGTTTGAACCGATTCCGATGAAAGAGACGGCGCGTCCGCCGATCATCCTTGATCGTGTTGACTTAACCCGCGACGATGCAGATATTTTTATCGCGGACATCTATCATGGACAGGGATTGTCCGGCATCCCGCGTGGGACAGTCAAGGCACTCAAAGTTTATACGTATCATTACGCTTACCATGGCACCGGCGGATTGCTCGGTAGCGTGGGACAGGATGGTCCTTGGGATATTCGTGCTGTACTCGGAACCGTACCCGTTGAAGCGGATGGTTCGGTCAATTTCCGTGCGCCTGCCAAGTTGCCCATTGCGGTGTTGCCGCTCGATGAACATGGACAAGCCATTCAGTTGATGCGAAGTTGGATGACCGCTATGCCGGGCGAACACCTGCATTGTATGGGATGTCACGAATCGCAAAATTCCGTGCCGTCGGGTCGGGCATCTTCACAACCGCTTGCCTTGCGTAAGAAGCCGGAAGAAATTGTACCGTACAATCAACCGAATCCAGAAGGCAAAACGTTGCTCGAACAACTGAATGTACGCGGCTTTTCATTTCATGAACAGGTGCAACCCGTGCTTGATGCTTACTGTGTTTCGTGTCATAACGGCGAGGCGGATCAAACTGCCGACACGAAGAAGATCAGTGATCGTTCCGTCGGTACGGCGATTGATGGAAAGCCGTTTGCTATCAACTTACGGGGCGACCAAATGATCGGCGATTGGTTTTCCGTGCTTGCCGGTAATTGCGGTACGCACTGGGGAGGCAAATGGACGGTTGCCTACGACAACCTGCAACGTTTCGTGCGCCGAGCCGGTATTGAGAGTGATTATGGACTCTTGACACCGATGGAGTTTTCCGCAAACACAACGGAGTTGGTGCAACTCTTGAAGCAAGGGCACTACGGAGTCGAACTTGACCCGGAATCGTGGAACCGGCTGATTACATGGATTGACATGAACACACCCTATCACGGAAATTGGCGGGATGCAAACCAGGGATCCAACTTGGAACACATCGCACAGCGGCGCATCGAACTGACGGAATTATACGGGGCTGTCGGTATCGAATTTGAAAAGGAGCAACCGCCCCCCAAGACCATACCAGTCAAGGAAACAAGAACTCTGTCACAACTAGAAACAAAGCCGACTATTCAACTGGGGTTCGACGCAATGACTGCCGATGGAGCAAAACGTCTCCAACAAAACCTCGGAAGCGCAATCGAAAAGACGATTGATCTCGGTGAGGGACTTTCGATTAAACTTGTCCGCATCCCGGCGTATGGTGAACTGAAAAAGCCATTTTGGATGGGAGCGTTTGAGATTACTAATGCCCAGTACCGGTTATTTGATCCGGTGCATGACAGCAAAATCGAGTCGCGGCATGGCTATCAATTTGGTCGGCGCGGTTATGATGTCAATGGTGACGAACTTCCGGTCGTAAGAGTGAGTTGGAATCGTGCCGATGACTTTTGCCATTGGTTGAGCAAGCGAACGGGACTGAAAATTGACCTTCCCAGTGAACAACAGTGGGAATATGCTTGTCGGGCAGGATCGACAACGCCGTTTTGGTTTGGCGATCTTGACACCGATTTTTCGCAGTACGAAAATTTCGGCGATTACCGGCTAAAAGAGTTTGTGGCGGATACTACGTACGCGGAATATACCGATGTGCTAGTTATTCCTAACCCGAATCCCTTTGACGACAAGGTTCCGAAGGATGAACGGTTCAATGACGGCAACTTTTTACAGGCACCGCCGGGTTCGTATCTACCAAATCCGTTTGGACTTTACGACATGCACGGTAATGTAGCCGAGTGGACTCGCAGTGAACTGCAACCCCCCGGCATTGAAACGCCGGAAAAGATTATCAAAGGGGGTTCATGGTATGATCGTCCCTATCGATGCACGTCAGATTTTCGCCTTTCCTATCCAGCGCATCAACAGGTTTTCAACGTCGGCTTTCGTATCGTCATGGAAGAGTAAATATATCGCATGGTCGCTGCTCTGATTTAGTTGCACCGCAACTTTCCGTATGGTATAATGAGGGAGATATCGAAATTAAAAAGCAGAGGGTACACGGGAGGTCGGATTTTTCGATGGAATATACTATGCCAAACAATAGAAACAACAACGAACATAAAAAAGGCAGTCTCTTCCAGAATATGTGGCAACTTCTGTTGCGTCGATGGGCGTTGTTCAAGATACCTGTTTCGAATAATGTAAACTTAGCCAAATTGTTATGTTTTGTATTTGGTATTTTCGCCGCGATGGTCTTGATTTGTTATTGGTTTGCGAGCCAAGTTGTTACGAAACAAATTGATCTCCAGAACCGTGCCACCTTTTCTGTTGCCTATCACCGTGCCAGTGGAATTTTCGATAAGATGGAGACGTTGGCTGCCTGCTATGTTGCGGAAATAGAAGTTGCGTTGGCTGAAAACAGTTCTATAAGAACAATCCAAAAACATGTGGAGAGCGTTAATGAAGCGTTCGATTTACTGACAACAGCGGACGATTCAACCAGCCGCCGTATGCACCCCATCGGACGGTTTTACCATGACATCGAATTCATCGGTCCCTATTGTTTGTTTTTCGAAGAACTGATTGACGGAGTCGTGAGGGATCCTCTGCCGGACATCTACACTCAAATTCCTTCGTGGTACAGCGAGGTTGAAAATAGTAAAGGCGGGTTTGTTTATCCCGATACCTCTGAAGACATGCGTACAGGTACCCAAGTCATTAGGCTATGCAAAGCTCTTTATCAGGGCAATGGAGACAAACAACAATTCGTCGGAGCATTTGCTATTGATGTTATTGTCGCCAGCATGGAAAACCTTATGGAACCAACGCAATATTCATCGGAAGGATATTCTGTGTTGGTGAATCCTCATGGAAAAATCATTACGCATTTCGATACTAGTTTGTACGGAACATTGCTTTCTGAGGTAAGTCCTGGCGGGGAGCAAGTTATCAAAAACAGGGATACTAACAAAATTTCTTATGGTCCTGCCTTTCCCACTCGTGTACTTCAAACCAACATCGATGGTGTCTTGTGTGATTGTTACTGTAGTTTGCTTCAAAATGACTGGATCGTGTGTACTATAATCCCTGTCAAAAACTACAACAGGCAAGTCCGGTCAATGGGCATGTTCTTTGCCGCCCTTGGTATAATCATGGCGGGGGCAATTAGTTTTATTCCTGTAAGACTTCACCGTGAAAAAGAGCAAGCCGATTTACAAAATCAAAGCAAGTCGATGTTTCTTGCCAAGATGAGTCACGAAATACGGACTCCTATGAATGTAATTGTCGGTCTTTCCCGTCTTATTTCTCGGGAAAAAGATCAACTCTCTCCGAAAGTGGCTAAGTACACTTCTGAAATCCATCACGCCGCTAACAATTTGCTTGCAATCGTCAACGACGTACTTGATCTTGCGAAAATTGAGTCAGGTAAGTTGGAGATTGTCAATGTTCACTTCACATTGTCTTCCCTTCTTGAAGATGTCATCAATATTATTCGTACCCGGATTTTTGAGAAAGGAATACAGTTCATATCGTTTGTCAATGATCAGTTACCCAACAATCTCTTTGGCGACGTTGTTCACATTCGGCAAATCTTGCTGAACTTTTTAGGGAATGCAGCCAAATATACCAACGAAGGTCACATCGCCTTTGAAGTCCTCGGATCAAAAACGAGTGAAACAACGATCATGGTTTCGTTTATCATTCGGGATACAGGTATCGGCATCAAACATGAAGATCAGGCGAAACTCTTCGAAGAATTTTCGAACATCAGTATGAGAAGTAACTGGAGTATTGAAGGTACTGGACTCGGCTTGTCGATTTGCAAAGAATTCACAGAAAAACTTGATGGGTCCATTTCGGTGGTAAGTCAACACAAACAAGGTTCGACATTCACGATCACCTTGCCGATGATATTTGAGGGGAATCAACCTTATGCAACAGTTCGAAATGCTGCTGAACATAACATTCTCATTTATGAGCCGAGAGTTCTTTATGAAAAATCACTGACACGCACACTTGAGCATCTCGGTGTTCCTTATGTCCGGTCTCAAAGCGTTTCCGCTTTTAATGAGATACTGCAAAATAACCGGAATATTTCGTTCGTATTTGTTGCTTCGTTCGTTTATGATGAAATTGTAAAATTATTGGAGCCGCCCGCATTTTCCAGAATACGAATCGTTTTGCTCTGTGAACACCATGATCAATTTCAACTCTCCCATGTCCATGCAGATCCAGCAATTTTACCAATCAATGCGTTGCATATCGCAGAACTCCTGAACGACTCCAATGGAAATAGAGACGAAGTATCTGATGTTGTGGAAATGCTCAAGATACCGAACGCACGGATACTCGTCGTGGACGATAGCAGTCCCAACTTTTTGGTGGTTGAAGGATTGCTCTCGCTCTACGAGTGCCAAACTGATTTTGCATCAAGCGGACTGGAAGCACTGAAACAAGTACAATTATACAAATATGATTTGATTTTTATGGATCACATGATGCCGGAAATGGACGGAGTTGAAACAACCCTCCGGATTCGTGAATTGGCAAAAAGTACTCGAAACCAACATTTTGAGACGGTGCCGATTGTCGCTCTGACGGCGAATGCCGTGCTCGGAATGAAAGAAATGTTTCTCCAAAACGGAATGAACGATTTCTTACCGAAACCGATTAATCCAGCACGTTTGCACGAAGTAATAATAACTTGGATCCCAAAAGAGAAGCAATTACGGGCAGATACTCAAGTCATGGGAACGAAATCAGGTGTGAGGGAAATTGTCCAGATACCGGGTGTAAACACTCAGGTCGGCATCATTCAAACGGGGGGTACGGTAGAGGGGTATCTTCGTGTCATTAGTTCCCTGTGTAGCGAGTTGGAAACAAAGGTCAACGCCATGGAAAAGGCATTGGAAGACGATGATTTGGCAACGTAT
>Ga0082212_10002043_pt1 | contig 24300 bp, 16 predicted proteins | sample TergutNt197P3_FD_71548 | JGI IMG/M metagenome (GOLD analysis project Ga0082212, IMG submission 71548) | Neocapritermes taracua P3 segment gut microbial communities from Petit-Saut dam, French Guiana - Nt197 P3 | ecosystem: Host-associated > Arthropoda: Insects > Digestive system > Gut ... | reverse complement strand
GATTTCTTTGAATTTCTGACAGAATCACGCAACAATGAGTTTGACATTGAAATCGACGTGTACGCGGAGGCGCAATCGGGTAAATTGGGTAAGACGCTTACCTGCGACAAACCCGGAAAAGATAAAACCGTCGCCGGACAAGTTACGCTTCCGATCAACTACTACGGCGCGGGGTTTGCCGCCGTTACGTTTACGAAAGAGCTTCTCAAGGCGTTGGAAGTGATGTCCGACGAAGTAAGCATAGATTTCAGTCTGACGGCAGGCGACGGCGCGTGGAAGCTGTACGCAATCAATTACGCCACCGGACAAATAGAGACGGACGAGGACGCCATTGAAGATTTGGTGAATAAAGTTCAGTCCGGCTGGAAGTACCTCGTAATGGTGGTCGGTTATGAAAAGGGCGACGCGGTGAATTACACCGTTACGGTCGAGGTTGAGATTGGTGATGACAAAAACGATACAACAAAAACACCGGAAACATCAGAAACAACAACGGCGCCGCCGGAAGGTAAAAAGTCCGGGCATTGGGAGCTTATGGAAAAATGGATCGATGACGTAGAGAAAACCATTGATCAATTTGGCTCGGTAGTGGAGCTCGAGTATGATTTCGGCTCGATTCACTTGAAATATGCCGATCATTATAACAACGCGGCGTTTGACTTTTCCTATGAGGAGCTGCCTGTTGTTATATACCCGGGTAATGAAATGGTTTTGAGCGGTTCGGTAAAAATGAGCGCTACCAATAAGTCCGGTTCTACGCCGGGCGGCAGCTTATATTTTGTCAGGTGGCGCGACACAAGCAACAGCACAAAGCTTACGCGCGACCCCGATACCGAAAGAGAAGTTTACGCGAACAAAGCCGATGAACCGGACAGGCTGTCCGCTTCACCGAAATACAGTTTCACGTGTGATACCGAAAAACTCTATAATTTCGTAAAAAATAACGATGAATGTGAACTTATCATTGAGGTGTCATGCCAGATGAGGTCAAGCAACAGCGGCGTCATGATTTATTACAAATACGGCTGGGTTTGGGATTGATTGTTCGCATTCCGTATTGCCGCAAGATTATCGCTATCCTTCGTTACGAGCGCACGAAGAACAGGAAACGGGCGCAGTATGACGCAGAAAAAGCCGCCCTGCTTGCAGAGGATTACACGCTTGGGGAAAACGTCCTCACCCCGCAAGCCGCCGATTTACCGATGGCGGTTAATCAATGACAACGAAAGCGGATACTCCTTTTTGAAGTATCCGCTTTCACACTTGGTTTATCATTTTTTATCTGAGTCGTCTTTCTTCTTAGCTACTGATTGGCTTGTGAAAATTGCGACAAAAACACCGCAAATGCCGCCTATGTAAATAATTGGACTGGTATTAAACTCCGATGAAATAATATTTGTGGCTTGTAAAACATCCCACGTTATGCCAAATATTACAAGAATCGCAGCGACCGCAGCAAGAATAACGATAAACTTTTTATTCATAGTATTTCCTCCTTTCCCGGTTTTTGCCTATTCGTATCGTCCTTTTCCCTCGCACTTTCCCCATATCAACCCTGTAATTCAGTAGTGATTTGACAAGGAGCATCATGCTTTTTATACGCGACAAACACCTTGCGTTCTTTTGCGATATCCCAAATTCCAGACATGGCAATTTTGTTTTTAACAGCAGCACGTGTCATGTGGCCGCCGGATAGAATAAGCAGTCCATCAGGTTTTGAGATGCGGGAAACCTCTCGTAAAAAAGTGTTAGTGTCGGCAATATGATGAAACATATCAATCGCAAAAACGATGTCGGCGACCTCGTCAGTAATACCTGAATCATAGCCTTGCGCCAGTTTCAACTCAACATTCTGAAACCCTCCCGCTTCCAGCTTGCGTTGCGTTTCTTGTAAGGCCATTTCTACCAAGTCAACAGCAATGACTTTGCCGTCATCCCCGACAAGCCGCGCCAATTCAACTGTGTAGCGGCCCGGGCCGCAACCATAGTCAACAACGGTCTGCCCGGGCTTTACGCCGAACACTTCCGCCCTCGTCTGTACATGGGGATGCACATGGTCTGCCAGCTTCATTATGCTTTGCATGAGCCGAAACTCAGAATTGCTTAACTTTCTTTGTATCATGATAGATCGCCTCCATTTATTTTATTTTGTATGGTGGTAAAGATGCGGCTGATTTCTTCCTCGCTAAACCCCAAAAGATGCAATAATGAATAGTGCCCTGCGGGCGAATTTTGTTCAAGCGCCTTATGAATTTGAATAAATACATCCTCGCCTATGCCAAGCGGCGCAAGGGAAGCAAGAATCGCTTTTGTATCAATCCCTGTAAAAGCATAGCCTGTATTTGGAGCGTGATGGAGTAATGTGGCAATTTTCTCTTGACTTTCCTTTATTTCTTTTGCCTTTTTATTGAGCATTGAGAGTGTTCGCTCCAATATCTCCCGCTCGTCGTTGTTTTCATAACTCAAAATCTTCACAATTTCCGCAAGCGGAACACCTGCGTCACGATAGGTACATATCCTGTCTAAACGCTCCGCTGAGTCCTTTGAGTAGAGCCGATAATTTGATTCGCTGCGCGCCTCCGGAGCAAGAAGCCCGATAGATTCGTAGTAGAGCAGCGCGGTTCGGGAAAGCCCCGATTTCTTACTAAGGTCCCGTATGGTATACATTTCATCATCCCCCATAGGTATATTTTAAACTATAAAGTTATAGACAGGTCAAGTGAAAAATAAAAATTTTTTCATTTTACATGTTATGCAACTTGTCATTGATGCGGCGAAACAGAGGGCAAACCAAAGCCGAACTGACTATTCCAGAACAAATTATTACAATTACGACGCTTCTCCCCATACTGTTAATTACTACGGTACAGACCACAAAACAGAAAAAGACAAATTAACGTAATGTGATTATATAAATCATTTGACAAATGTTCGCTCAATGTGGTATAATATTATATTATACCGACAGACGGTATGACGATAAAAATGATGCGCGATGATTTATACGGATGAGGTGTATGTGTGGGGATCATGACGGTCACGGAAGCAGCCCAAAAATGGGGCATTACGACGAGGCGCGTGCAGGAGATCATTCGCGGTGGGAGAATTTCGGGGGTATATAAAATCGGTACGACATGGGTCATGCCCGACGACACGCAGAAGCCGATTGATTTGAGGCTGGAACGGAAATATCAAAGGGAAAAAGAGAACGAAAAATCCAAAGCGTAACGTGAAATGCTCACAATATTTTACATGGAGGGTATGAAAAAATGCTGAAAATATGGTATAGCTTAACAGCGCCCAGCACAGCGGCAATTCCGCGCTTTTGTCATGCCCTCCAACTGAATATGAATCAAATAACAGGCGGTTCCCATGCACAGGGGAACCGCCTGTTGCGTTTTACTGAATGACGTAACTATAAAGCAAAAGATGATCGTCAGTTTCCAGCGAAACACATACCGTGTTTCGTGCAAATTTGACCATATAAAGTAATCAATATATAACATAAACCGAACAAAGTGTTCGATAGCTTCAGGTAAACCACAGGATGGTGTTCGCATGAAAAAAGGAGCATTCTCAAAATGAGCGAGAACAGTGGAGATGAAACACGGCAAAACCGCGAAAAAATAAATACTGACAGTTTCCAAACCGAAATTTTTATACAAAAACTTTGCAGACAATCACCCATTGATTTAGAACAGCATACCGTCGACATTTCAGCCCTTGCGGGCGAGATTTGGCGTGAGCACTACACTCCGATCATCGGCGCGCCGCAAGTTGAATACATGTTGGACAAACTTCAATCGGCAAAACAAATTTATACGGACATCAAAGAAAACGGCTATGTTTATTTGACGGCACGACACAAAACCCAAGGACCGATGATAGGATATTGCGGCATTAAACCGGCAGACGGTTATCTGGTCATCAGCAAGCTGTATATCCGCCGTGATTATCGTGACAAAGGGATTGCGCGCATTTTTTTGAATGAGGTTACCGCGCTGTGCCGGTATCAGTATATGGTAGACAAAATCCGTTTGGATGTGGATACGCATAACGAAGACGCGATTGCGGCATATAAAAAAATCGGGTTTGAAATCATCGGTTTAGTCAGGGATGATATTGGCGGCGGGTTCTATATGGAGGGCTATACGATGGAGCTCTCACAAATAGATTAAAATTAGTAGACGCATTCTGGACGCCGGCTTACGGTCGCAAAGAAAGCGGATACTACTGCAATCCGTTGATATAATAAATGGATTAAGGGCTCAAGCACCTGAATCAAAACTTATCAAATTTCGCAAACTTACAGGAGGGTAACCGCATGAAAAAGTTGAAAGCTCAAATCAAGAAGATTTTGGATTGGATCACCCGTCAATATAGGAAGCATCCGATCCGTTCGGCCGCTGTTACGCTGCCGGTCGTCGCGCTCGTCACAGTCGGAATATTGTTCCTCTGCGGCGTGTTCAACACCTCGGAGCATTGGAGCTATCTGCCAAACCGTAATTACATACTCGCACCGGCCGATCCGGCGGAGCCGCAGACGCTTTATGAGCTGCTGCACAGCGACACGCCGGACATCGAGACGTTTTTACGGAATCCGTCCATTGCGCAGGAGCTCTTGAACGCCGGTAAATGGACGGACATCGTGGATTCACGCCTTGCGCTCTATAACCTGCGCGAACTCGACCGGCAGCTTGAGGCGCGGCTGACAGAGGGTTATGAATATTTTGATTTCGCCGGGTACATACAGCCGGGAGACGGATTGCTGGCGCAGATACCTGGTATATCGCCGGTATCCTCTGCCGTCGGCGAATTGTCAATCGTTCAGCTTGCCGCTCTTGATGGCATACAGTATGCCTCCGTATTTGAGAATTTACAAACCCAGTATGTTTTGCTCGACACGCTCAAAGCGGTGACCGGAAAGCTTATCGCCCCGGAACTGATAACTGAAGAAGAACTAATAACGCTGGATGTGATGATCAACCTGAAAGGCGTCTGGCAAAACCCCGGCGAGACGCTGATTCATATGACCCCCGAAGGCGACGGGCTGCCGTATAACGGTTATACGCTCAAACGGATCGTCAACGGTCAGGAAACGGTAATCGCCGAAAAAGCCGCCGCTGAATCAGACGGGTTGAACGGTAATATTATGCGCGATGTTTCACGCAAGGTCGTTGATGAAAAAGGTAAAACTGTCAATGAACCGTTTAGCGGATATATACAAGAATTATATCAGCAGGCGCAGCTCACACCGGAAAAATTGACGGCGCTCGGCAATATTTCGGAGGAAGATTTCCGCAAAACGCTTTACCGTGTCGATTCATTAGCGCCAAAAGATATGCTTTCCGGTTCGGTAACGTTTAGTGAAATGCGCGATTTGCAAATCACCATTCCCGGCGACTTCAAACAAAAGATGCCCGAAACTGACAGGCTGCTTGCATCGCCTATTCAGGTCATGAGCCAGAAACCAGGCGGCGCTTTCCTTACAGGCGCCGTGAACAGTATGCTGCTGGAAAAATTTTCATTTGTTCCGTCGGAACAAATAACCGGTATCACCGTTTTCGGTAAGCACGGCGACATCCGATATGACACCGCGGAAGCGATTCTATCAGCGCGGCAGCAGATTTCTACCATGAGTTTTGTAGACAGCGAATTCGCCGAAGAAGCGGGGTTTTTAGTCCGTGACGACCTTTCCGCTCTCAATCTGCCGAACGGCACGGAAGTCACCTACGTCGTGAGCGCGAACGGAGTGGAATCGACGATCACCGTAACGTACGGCAAAGAGACCAACCTGTCCGCGCCGCAGGGTTTGATGGGCTACGGCTACGACGGCGTCGTTTCGCTGCGGTGGGACGATCTATGTCTGGACGCCGAGGCCGACCCTGACGAAAAAGGCATTATCAGCGGCTATCATATCGAACGCCGGCTGAAAGGGGAAAGCAATTTTACACAAATCACAGCCGAGCCGATCGTCATCGGGTATATGCTCGATGAATTGGGCTGGCTCCAATCCCCGATATATTTTCAGGACGAAGTGAAAAACGGTATGACAGCCGAGTACCGCGTCCGTTCCATTGATATATTCGGCCGTACCAGCGAGTGCTCCGAAACGATAGAAGTCAAGGTGGAGAAAATCACACCTCCCAATGCGCCGTCCGCCGGGGTGCCTGTTTTGTCCGGCGACGTAGATACATCCAAGAATTATTCGTTCAGGTCACCAGATTATGGGGTGAACGTGTCTATCCAAAATTCCGTCAAACTCAATTCCGGAAAAAAAGGCGTCGTAATCCCCATATACACCGATTCGCCCGATACCGCGCGTTTTACCGTTTACCGCGCCGTGGCGGTCGGCTCAGGGAATTTCGGCGCGCCTAAACCTATCGCCAACCTTTTGTATGACAATCCTATGAAAGATATGGACGAGGAAACGAATGAACGCGCTACTTCCGAAAAAGATAAAGTTAAAACAAAAAATGTAACGGTAAATAAGGTAAACCAAATCACGCTCAGGGAATTCGCTCCGAATTGGCCCAATTTGGTTTACTTCGACGCCGACATCGAGGAAGGCTGCACCTACAAATACTGGATTGCCGCTTGGGACGATCCGGAATGGAACAACGAGAGCGCGTGGTCGCAATCGGTAACCGCAGCCATACCCACCGATAAAGCACCGAAGGAACCGGGCGCGCTGGATATCGCCATGCTCGCGCGGGAACTGCCTGACCGTTCGCAGGATTCGCCGGGGCTTGTCAACGACGCCAAGGCGACATTCAAGGAATTGTATCAGTCATCAGGAAGTTCATCTTTCCGGATACCTAATCCAGACCCGGAGAGCGCCGCCGCCAAAGACACCAAAATAGACGGTGAAACCGTGAGATTAGCCGATCATCTCGGCGTGAGCATAGGCAGCTTTTCCAAAGCGGGGTTTCGCCCGATTGTGATCAGTACATTGTTCGACAACCTGCCGGCGCAGAAATATATCCATATGTTTGCGGCGGTACGTGGCGAAACGGTGCTGGCTGACGGAACGGCGAGGCTTAAATGGCCGGCGCACAGCGGCGAGGGGCTGCAAGGATATAACGTATATCAGGCCATGTTTGACATATCATCCCTTGACCTTGATTTGGAAACATTGCAACATCTGACAAGGGACGAGCTATTGCAACTCGGTCCCTGGCAGAAAATGAACGATAATCCCGTAACCCAAAACCAGTTTATCATCGGCGGCTTGCCGCAGGATCCGGATAAGCTGTATTTGTATCTTGTCTGCCTCCAACCTTACGCGGACGACGAAACGGAAGCCCCGGAAAGCTTTAGCGCACCGGAATGGCCGTCCATGGATACGTTGAAAGTGGTTGCACCGGGGGGAACGGTGACGATCAACCAAAAAGGCGAAGTGTCCGTAACGGTTGACGGCTGGATCAGCGGAATGTATGCCACCGGTATTACTTATTCTCCGGATGACAGGATGTACGAAATGAAATGTCTGACCGCCGCGCTTGCGCAGGCGCAGCGATATGAGGGCAATCCCTTTGCGGACGTCCTCGATGTATATTATCAAGCTTACGCGGAGGCGCTGGCGAAAATGGCATCGTACGGGCTTGAAGAACCGGAAAAACCAAAAGAGCCGAAAGCGCTTACGCTGAGTTCCCTGAATCTGAACCTATCCGGAACCGTTACAATCGACTTGCTTGGCGGTGTAATCGTCACCGTGCCGGGCGCGGCGGGTATGGGTGGGACGAACTATGTCCGGGTAAATACGGGAATCCCCTTGACGGAGCAAATCGCAAAAGACCCGCTCCTGACCGCCCTGCATATCATGCAGTGCCTTAATTACGCGAAGGAAAATATTTTTGACCCGGCGCTTAACATGGCGGGTGTGAACATCAGCCCCGGCACCGTATGGAATACCGTTTTTTTCGGGTATTATAACGCATACAGCAATGCCTATGGTACCTATTACAACGCCGTCCGCGTATACGAGAATGCCCTTGCCCTCTATGAGCAATTCATGGATATGAGATACATCGAACTTATCTCCGGCCATGTCAAAATCGAATGGGATATACCCGAAGACCCCCAAATAAAATATTTCCGCGTATACCGGGCCGAGGTGATGTCTTTCAAGAACCCGGTGAACGAGAGCCTGCTGGAATGGACGCTGGTAGGCGACTATCTTACAGCGCCGCAGTTTACCGATCCCGTGGAGCAGAGCCACGCCCGATACTATTATTACAAGGTCACAACGGTATCGCCCTGGGGCGTGGAATCTACTGTGGGCATTACGCAGCGGTTCCGCGTTCCCTCCACCATGCCGCCCGCCACACCAAATCTGCTCGTCCCGTTGCAACGCAAAGACGGTGTGCAGATCAATTTCTCAGCCGTGCAGTATTGCGACAAATATATCGTGTACCGCGCGGAAATACCGAAGATTACCGACTCCTATCTGTCGGGGCTCAACGCGGAGATCAAAAACGCCCTTTTCAGCAGTCCGACAGTAAATGACACATTCCTTTCAACAATTCTCAATACTTCCATCAGTCTGCCTGCGAGTACAAACCTGAACCGGACACTGAACGCTATCAGCCGGTTCAATACGCTGAACTATGCTGACGAAAATACGATGGCGGCGATTGGCAATATTTCCGCAGATGCGAGGCTGGACGCTTTCAGCGTCATACTCGACGATTTCGGCCCGCTCGCGCTGGCCGATTACTGCGACCTCTCTGTTGATATGATGAAGCGCGTCGGTTGGGTGGAGGTCGGGACACTTGAAGCCGATTACGACACAACCGAGGATATACTCGACCCCGAAACTGGGCTGCCGGGAATGCTCAAGCCGCTGTCCATCTTCGACGAAACGGCGGAATACGGCAAGATGTACCTCTACACCGTACAGGCGTGGAACGACGATAACCTCGGCTCCACACGCCCGGAACCCGTCGAGGCTACGCCGCGCAGGAGCGGTCCTTTCGACCCGATCGCCGGATTGAAAGCCGATACAACGAAAACGCAGCCGACGCTCAGCTGGGACACCCCGACCATGAAAAACCTCGATAATCAGCAGTGCCTTGACGAAACAGTCGGCTATATCGTCTACCGCTCGGATACAAAGGACGGAGAATATTATCAGGCCAGCCCGATGGTGTTCGAACCCGAATGGGTCGATGAGGGCGCCGATCCCTATGCCTATAACTGGTATAAAGTCAAAGTCCTGGACACCGGCGGCTACCTGAGCGAATTTTCTGAGCCGTTACTGGTACGGCGGCCGTTTACAACCATTATCAAACCGTTCATCCCGCCGTTGTTGATCGATCCGGGTATGAAGCCTCCTGTCGTGAATATACCGGGCGGACCGTACACGGTCAAGCAAGGCGAAAGGCTGGTCGTGACATTTACCGTAACCGGCGACGAACCGATCCGTTATTCCGCAGATGGTTCGGCACGGGGCGGCGAAGCGATTGCCGGCATGACCGTGGACGGGAACGCAAAAACCATAACCGTCCCGAATACCCTGGCAGCCGGCTCATACGGCGTGACTCTGACCGCAGAGAACGACGCGGGCTCCTATCAGGCTTCGTTTAATTTCACCGTGGAAACATCGGTCACCGCTCCGAAGATCACCATAGACGGCAGCAGGTTCAGCATACAGCAGGGGACGGCGTTCAAAACGGCATATACCCTGACGGGAACCGAACCCATAACAGTCACGGTTGCGGCGGCGAACTCGAAAGGCAGCACCGTATCCGGGTTTTCCGTCAACACTTCCACCAAAACGGTGGGTGCGCCGAACAGCCTTGCTGCGGGAATCTATACTGTGACGGTAACGGCGAAAAACAGCGCCGGAGAAAGCTCCGCGAGTTTTACCCTGGAAGTGACGACCGCACCGGTCGAGGCAAAACCGCCTGCCATATCTTTCGGCAATTCAAGATACAACGTGCAACAAGGCACAGCTTTCCAAACAACATATACTCTTTCAGGCACCGAGCCTGTTTCGGTCACAATCACGGCGACGAATGAACGCGGCACTTCTGTTTCCGGGTTTACCGTCAATACCACTGCCCGTACGGTGAACGCGCCGGCCAGCCTTTCCGCCGGCACCTACACTGTAACAGCTACGGCGAAAAACAGCGCCGGAGAAAGCTCCGCGAAATTCACCCTTGAAGTGACGGCCGCGCGTACCGCTCCGGTCATCGCGGAAGAAAAGCACGGATATTCGTTTGAAGTGACCATGGGCGGACAAGGTCTGAACGTACCCGTTGCGGCAACGGGCAGTACCCCCATAACCTGGTCGCTGGAAGCCTCGGACAAGATGCCGCTGCCGATTTTCGTGGAAATTGACGTCAAGACCGGCGTACTGACCACCACCGCGCGCATCGTAAGAGGAACACATTATTTCATCATCAGAGCAACCAACGACGTCGGCTCGGATACGCAATTTTGTACGCTATATGTAAACGAGCCCCGCGTCGCGCCGAAGATCACAAACACGATGTATGCGAACCGGATGACGCAGGGAACCGATTATTCCATGCAGTTTTCCGCGACGGGCAGCACGCCGCTGTCCTGGTCGCTCGAACCTGTTTCCTCCCGCCAGCCCGTCCCCGCCGAAGCGAGCATCGACAGTACGGGCAAGCTGAGCATCAAGGGCTCCATCGCCACAGGCAGCCACAGCTTTATCGTCAAGGTTGCCAACGATGTCGGTTCCAATACTTTTGAAATGACGATCACAGTGCAAGGCGGTCTCGGCCCGATCGTACCGCGAGGTACCGCCGAACAGTCTACAGCGCCCGGCGGCATAGAACAGTTGTCTTTCCTGTCAAACAGCTCAGGCATGGAGGTTACGCAACTCGCCCTGATCCAGCCGCTCCAGCCTACCTTCCCGGAAGTGACCAAGCAGATCAATGACATTCTTGTCCGTGTCGGCGATGAAAATTTCAGACTGACGAATGTGAATGTGTCACAGCCGTATGAGGGCAACAGCAACTATTACGGCACGGCTTTATTAGACATGGTTTCATACGGTATACCAGTGGAAATCGTCAGGGCGAACATCCAAACAAACGATACCGGATTTTACAGCACGATCCCTCATAAGATGACGGCGGGCATAATCTATGTATCCGAAGCCGTCGAAATACCCGAAATCGGCGTCACGATCGCAAGCCTTAACATCTCCCCCCAAACGGAAACCGCAGTCGTAAGCGGTTATGTCAAAAACCCGATAGAAGGACAGAATTTGGTTGGCGACTTGTACGCCTTTGAGTTTATCAACGCGCAGCTGACGTCGGGATATATCGTCGCAAGAAATGATTTACCGGATTTCCGTTATCATCAGTTCACTATCCATGACAGCACTGAGTTCCATATACGCATTGTCGGTCAGGTGACTGTCGACCGCGAGCACCCGGAAAACGCGAACAAGCCAATACCCTTCGCCGAGATTGCAGATTTCACTCATTTAGGTGTTGCGGGATGCGGCGTATCCATGAAGTCCCATCTGGAAACGCTGAACAACGAGGGGCTGGAATTATCGACTTTTTCCGGAAATTTAGTATGGTTCGACCTAAACGGTGAAATGTCCGCACAGTTGAATACAGCGAACTATGGTAATCAGTCGCTCCAGCTTTTGGTTCCGGGAGGTGCCATGCTGCGTGTGGAAAGTGCGGAGATTTGGTATAGTCATGGGCAGCCGATGGCTGATTACGGCTCCTTGAAAGGCAGGCTGATACTGCCCTTCGAGCGCGACGACATCGAGGGAATGGATGTGACGGCCGCGTACGCCGGGCATCACCCGGACACGAATGAGATGGATATACTGTTCGGCCTGTACAAAGAATCCCATGCGGACAGAATAGAGGACAGCGACTATATTAACGACAGCGATTTTTTGAATATGTCCTTGAACAGCAAGCTCTACCACTTCGGCCAGATCGTGCAGCAGAATTCACTGCTTATCGTGCCAAACGACACGAGGCTGCAAAATCAATTATCCTATGTGGAAATCAATCTCGACAAATGGGACGGCAACGGTTTCACCGTGGAAAAAGCCGAGATGACGCCGGCTCGTGTGACCAACCGCAATTTAGGCGTGGACATGCAGCGCACACAGGCTATCGTCGTGAAACCGACTTATGTGAGCGTGGACCTCGACCGCAACGGCTCCGTCAATCCCTTTGCCGACTGGAACAAGCAGGAACCAAACGAATATGAAACAAAGGAAACCATGCTGCCCAAAGAGACCCAAAAAGATTTTTGGGTTGGAATCATCATGCACGGCGGCGACGTCGCGTTGCCGGAGGCATTTATCAAGCCCAAGGACGACAACGTCAGGGCTATTACGTTCACCCTCGCTCCCGGCGAGATGATCTACGATCTCAACGGCTTCAACTACCAGACATACCTGTACAGCAACGAAGGCGTCCCGGCGAAGTTCGGCGATGCGTTCGGCGGCTTTGAGGATGTGAAGGTCTACGACGTCCTGCTGGATATGTACGCCAACCGGGTCAACATGGAAATCAACGTTGAGGTCATGCTGGAGCACCTGAATTATGAATGGGTCAAGGCCAAGATGTACACTAATAAAGAGGACAACGCCGACGGTAGGGCCGGCGAGTTCCTGTGCTCGGTAGCTCCGACTACCTTGTTTGATGTATTCGGAACAGAAATAAATATGGTTATTGACGGTGGTTTTTTCAGAAAAGACGGTCTGCACATGAACGGCAGCATGGTCATAAATACGGACGAGGTTCAGACCATGGACGAGCCGCTCGCTTTCATCAACATGATTGTTCCGGCGAAGATGGCAATGTCCCGCGAAGAGAACGACCCGGGACGCAAGTACATGAACGTATCCATGGATAAGCCGGTGGATATTCGCTTCCAGGGGTTTACCATGGAGGTCCGCCGGTTTGATATAGAAAATCTGCCGGGTAAAGATGGTTTTGCAGGGCTACAATATATAGAATTGGAGCATCCGTTCAAACTCACGCTCAGCGGTTCTACCCAGTTATCTGAGAATATTCCGTTGGGTCAGGAAACTACCGACAGTATTATCATGACGTACTCTGCTATATCCTATTATGTTATGAATACCTACGAAATAATCCCGCCTTTTCAGTATCCTTACAATGCCATGATTGTTGTCCGTCCGCAGCCCCAGGCAAAAGTGATGTACGAGCAGTCCCGCTCTGAGCTGAAAGCCAGCTTCGATGGCTGTGTGGAAATCACAGGCACGCTGGTACCGAAGCTCACCGACGCGGGGAATATCGCCGCTTCGCAAATGAGCGCTCACGGCAATAACACCGGACTGCAAATCATGCTCCTTGCGACGGGCGAGCTGCCGGATCTGCCGCCGTTGCCGAACATTCCCGACAAGGATCAATATCTGAATGATTCAGTCGGTACGGCGAAGGAACAGGCTAAAGCCTACCAAAAGGCACTTGAGGCTGAAATCGCAAAATATATGGACGAAGTGGAAAAACGGATAAATGATAACAAGAATCTTACGCAAAGCCAAGCGGATGAGTATAGGCAGAAAGCAAAAGACGCACTGAGAGCTTTCACCAACAGCGCGCTTGAAAACCTGATAGACGAGGTGAAAAAGTACGCAAGTCAAATCAAGGACGAACTCGACAAATATATCGATGTCGCAATGCTCGGCCAGGGTTTGATCGAGTTCAATACAGAGGGGCTTGGCCTTAATTTTCTGGATCAGCTCCAAAACCTCGATATTGAAACTGAAATGCGCATCGGATACGACATGAAGAACAAGCGGTGCTACTTCGCCGTGGGCCTGATGCCGCTCGACTTAAAGCCCATCAACTTCGGCGCTGGCAGCGTCAAGGATTTCACCGGGATCGTCACATACAACATGACGGTCAACCGGAACGAATCGAAACAATATGATTTTCCAGACAGCCCGGGGCAGATGAAAGATTTTATCAAGAAAATGAATGTCCACCGGGAACCGGAATCCACTTTTGCGGCGGCTATCAGGGGAACGTTGGTCATATCCGGTTTTGCCGAAATAAAGAATTTGTATTTCGGTTTTGAGGCCGGGCCGTCTGTCGAGGCGAGCGGAGAGCTCTATGTTCCACTTGATGTCAAAAGCATGATTGAAGGAAAACCTGAAAAGAGGATCGGCTCGGTGGCAATCATGTACCGCCACCCCGACCGGTATTTTTCCTTCTCCATTACGCTTGATGAAATCGATGTGGTAGCCGCGAAGGTCAGTGGCAGTCTCGGCTTCGAGTTCAGCCCGAATCTGTTCGGTATATCCATTGGCTATCCGGAGACACTTGCCGGGAATGTTGCGATTTTCCGTGTCGGCGTGGGCGTGGGCTTCCGTATTGACAGTCAGGAAGGTATGCTGATCAAAGCCAAGATGGAAATGGGTCTTGAAAAGTCTGTTACAGTCGCGATTGTCTATTTGAAAGGTTATCTGTACGCCGGAGCGGAAGGCGCGGTCCATTTCGACAGCGGTCCTATACCGGACAGTATGATGCTGGCGCTTTATTTAAAGGGCGGAATCAAAGGCGGCGTCACCGCGCTCGGCAAATCATACGACATCATCAATTTGTATCTCGACGCCCGTGGAGAACTGTGGATGTATCCCGGTAGTATGGTTTGGGAGTTGGAATGTACCGCCAAAGTAGGATACAGCCTGAACCTGTTCCTGGTCAAACTCAACGGTTCGGTGAGCGCCTCGTTTAATACCACGATTGGCTAAACGAAAAACAACAAAAATAAATTAGAGGATACAAAAATGAAAAAACTCACAGCACTCACGCTTGTCATGGCACTCGCGTTTACTCTACTCACCGCCTGTAATGACAGCACTACGCCGGGTAACAGCAGCGGTAGCACCCCGCCCGCTTCTGACAGCAGCGGCGGCAATTCGCCGACCAACACGCCCGCGCAAAACGGTTCGGTCAGTCACGATTACGATCAGGTCGTATTTGAAGGCGAAGGCTTAAAAATTACTGTGACAGGCTATTATTTCGGCACGAATAAGTTTGGGAGCTTGACGCATTCATTCTACTATACGGTTGAAAACAATAGCGACAAAAATATCAGATGCAGATATAGACATGTTTCGGTAAACGGGTGTATGATTGATAGCAATTTGGATTTTTCGTTCAATGATTCGGACAAAACCGGCGCGGGAACGACAAACAGCGACGCGTATGTTGAGTTTACAGATTCCTATCTGACCGACCGCGGCATTACCGGAGTCCGGGATTTTGAATTCACCATATTCTTTGGTGACAGTGATGATTTCAATAAAACACTCTTTGATTCGGGACCGGTCACGATTCAGGTACCCGGGGGTTCCGGCGCTGCGCAGTCGTTCGAGACCGACGGTGTAGTTGCTTTTAATGGGGGCGGAGTCAAGATTACAGCCATAAGGATGGATTATGATATAAATTTTGGACTCAACCACGGCATTTGGGTGTTCATTGAAAATAACAGCGGCGTTGCTGTTCATGTGTCGCCAGACAGACGTGGTGAAATGTCATGTACAGTGGCGAACGGAAAAGTCGCCTACGAGTATATTACGTTTGGGGTTCACGAGGTAGTAGACGAAGTGTGGCTGGAATTCTTTATCGATCCGTTAGACGAAGACGCTAACGGAAACAAATGGCGGATAGATGATGATTCCGGAAAAGATGGCCCTACTATTACCTTTGACGACGAGGGCAAAGCGCTCTTTCTAAGATATGGCATTTAATATTTCTAATGTTTCGTGAATCCACAGAAAATAACAGTGATAATCGGAGGGGAGGTATGGGTATAAAACGAATATTGGTGCAAGTGATGGTTGTGCTGCTGATATTTCCTCTACTGACGGCTTGCGGCAACGGCGCGGCTGTGGAAGGGGCCTATATCATCACCGACTACTACAACGTAGATGGCTCGTTTTCCGCGCTTGGATTGGCGCTTGAAGAAGTGAACGCCGAAAAAACGCTGGTGCTGAACGAAGGGGATATTTTCATCGTAAACGAACGTCAGTACAGGGTCATGGCTGAATCCCTCGTGCTCTCGTTCTATACGCAGTCTTCGCTGGACGACGTTATACAATGGTGGACGGATTATGTGAAAATATGGAGCGAAGACGGCATTATCTCAGAGGTGAAATAATGCGAAGCAGAACGGCGGCACAATATGATATAGAAGCGGAGTGCCCTGTATGAAATATAAATGTAAACGGCTCATATCTGCTTTGTTGACGGCAGTGACGGTATTCGGCCTGTTCATGGCGTTGCCTATTGCTTCGGGAGGCGCCGCCGCGGCAAGCTCTTTCATCAATGTCGGGCCGCGCGGCAACACCGGAAACGATCCGGCAGGCGGTATCTATGTCTCCCCCACCGGCAACGATTCCGCGGCGACAGGTTCGATTGACAAGCCCTACAAGAGCATCAACGCGGCGCTGGCGGCCGCTAAGCCCGGCGACACCATTATCCTGCGCGGCGGCATTTACCGCGAGGGCGTCAACGTCCGCGTCCGTAAACCGAATATCACAATCAAGTCCGCAAAAGGCGAATGGGCGGTCATCGACCTGAGCAATTACAACTCCGGCCACAATGAAGACTCCGGCGTTTATTTCGACGTCGATTCGTCGGGCGGCAAGCTGCAATGCGTAGAAGTGATCGGCGGCTATTATGCCGTTTGCATGGAAACCAAATGGAACTGGGGCGGCGATGACGACTACATTGCGGCTTCCAATATTGTCATCGAAGATTGCGTGCTGCATGATTCCAGATACGACGTGGTCAAGGTCAAGCCGAATTGCGACAATATCACCATCCGGTACTGCGAGATATATAACTCGGGACGGGCGTTTGACGGACAGCCTCATAACGGGGAACAAAACGCGGAGGGTATCGACAACGTCAACGGCGACAACATGACGGTGCAGAACTGCTATATCCACCATATCATTTCCAACGCGATCTATGCAAAAGGCGGCGCGACCGATGTGCTGATTGAAAACAACCGGATAGAAACCGCATACGGGGCCGGGATCATGGTCGGTTTTGACACCAGCCCGGATTTTTTCGACCTTTCCGTCAATCCGCAATATTATGAAAATATCAGGGGCGTCGTGCGCAACAATCTGATTATCGGCGCGGGGTGGGAAGGTATCGGCCTGTACGGTTCTAAAGACGCGCAGATTTACAATAACACATTGGTCAACGTCTGCAACGGCGGACAGTATCACAGCGCGATCTATTTCGGCCTCACCTATCAGGACTGGGATTCAAAAGCGAAACGTCCCGCAAACATCAATCCGAGCATCCACCATAATATCGTATGCCAGCCAAACGAGTTCGTCCGACCGATGATCGAGATCCGCTATACCAACGAGCTTGGCGGCATGTCCGCCCTCGACGGCGATCCTGTGATGAACGGCAACTGCTATTATATCGTCGGTAAGAAAGCGTCTTTTACCGACCGCCGGCCGAAGAAGGAATTAGAGAACGCGGGACTTTCCTCATGGCAAACCCATATCGGCGGAGAAAGCGGTACGTTAGAGGCTGATCCGGTTCTTGATTCCGATTACATGGCGACAAACACTATGTGCGCCAGTATGGGAATACAGGTGCCCTTGACGGTAACGGAAGTAAATCAACCGGCTACGGCTATTTATACCCTCACGGTCAGCGGCGGTACAGGCGGAGGCAACTATGCCGCGGGGCAAACCGTCAATATCGCGGCGAACGCCGCGCCGGTTGGTAAAGTATTTGAGAAATGGACGGCCTCAAACGGCGGGAGTTTCGGCAACGCAAACAGCGCAAGTACCACATTTACCATGCCGTCGGGCGCGGTCACTGTAACGGCAGTATACAAGGATCAATCGGCGACCACTGCGCCGCCGGATACATCCAAGCCGGACAGCACGACGAACCCGCAAAAAATAACCTACGTTGTCACGGTAAACGGCGGCACGGGCGGTACGGCGCGCGCCGACGTCCTATATGCCGCAGCAGGCGAAACTGTAACGCTGACAGCGGAAGCGGACGAAGGTTACTCCTTTCAATCGTGGCAGGTAGCCGACGGTGATGTGACCATATCGGACGGCAAGTTCATCATGCCCGAGGGGAATGTCACGATCAATGCGGTATTTGAGCTAACTTCCGACTCGACCATACCGGGCGTGTCCGAACCTGTCGAAACACCTGACACGCCCGGCAACGGAACGACAACGGAGACCGGTGAAACCACCGAACGGGACGGCGTTTCCGCCGAAAATGGCGGAAATGGTTGGCTGTGGTTTCTGCTCGGCGGCTTGGTGATCGTGGTTGCCGGCGGCGGGTTCGCATTCATTCTTATTAAAAAGAAAACAAAGCTCCGCTAAAAATAAATTCAAAACAAGGAGGAATCTCAAATGCCGGCATATACCTCTATCAGAAGGATCAAGGATCCCGTGGAAAAAAAACGCGTCGTGGACAAGCTCCTGACACTCCGCGCCCAGCTTGACCGGGATATTCCCGCCAAAACAGCCACCGAAACGCTCCTACTCGCCACATGGAATATCCGGTCGTTCGGTGATAACCGGCGCGCGGAGAGCCTTCACTACATGGCGGAAATCGTCAGCCGATTCGATTTGGTCGCCGTCCAGGAAGTGGCGAATAACATGGCCGGTTTGCAAAAGCTTGTCGCGCTGTTGGGACCCAACTGGGACTACATCGTGACCGACAGCACGGAGGGCGTGGCGGGCGGCGGGGAACGCACGGCGTTTATCTTTGACCGGTGTAAAGTATTCTTCCGAAAAATGGCCGGAAAGATCGTCCTGCCCGACAGCAAGCTCATCGGTGAAAAATGGCAGTTCGCGCGGACTCCGTTCTGCATCGCGCTTCAGGCCGGCTGGTTCCGCTTCATACTGACGACCGTCCATGTGTATTACGGGTCTTCCTCGGCGGAAAACGAGCGGCGGGTACTGGAGATTGACGCCATCGCCAATTTTTTGAAAACCCGAGCTAAAAAAGAAGATGAGAGCTACATATTACTGGGAGATTTCAACATCTTCAAGCACAGTGACGCCACCATGAAAGCGTTGGAAAAGAACGGTTTCTATATCCCGAACGCCATCCGCGAGCATCCATCGGACTTGGCAAAAACCAAGTATTACGACCAGATTGCGTTCAATTTAAAACTTGACAAGAACATGACCGTTTTTTCCGAAGGTCAGCAGCGCGCCGGAGCCTTTGATTTCACAGAATCAGTGTACACGCCGGAGGATCTGTCGGTATACCGCGGTTATTTCGACGACAAGTACATAACGGGCAAAACGGAAAAACAGATCACATCTTACTATATGAGCAACTGGCGCACCTTCGAGATGTCGGATCATCTGCCGCTCTGGATAGAGCTGAAAATCGATTTCAGCAACCAGTACCTCGAAAGAATACCGACGGAAAAAGTATAGCAAAAGGAGACGACTATGCTGGACAGCAACTTTTTATTCCTGGCGGAAGACTTCCCCGCTCTTGAGAAGATGGGCAGCCTCGCGGAAAATTATCTGTACGCCGACCCGAACGCCTGCCTGTATAAGATGGGTTCCCTCGCGGAAACCATGGTCAACTATATATTCGAGATGGACGACCTCAAGCCGCCGTCCGGCAACGATAACACCCAAGCCAACAAATTGAAGATCCTCCAGCGCGAAAAGTTGATTACAAAGGAAATCAGCGACATCTTCTATCGGATCAGGATATCACGCAATGAGGCAGTCCACGCGGGTCTTGATTCGTTTGAGGAATGCCGGGCGTTGCTTGAACAAACGCATACGCTGACGATTTGGTTTATGCAGGCATACGGCAACGAGCACTATGAGGCGATTCCCTTTATCTTGCCGGACGATATCAGCAATCAAGCCGACTACCTGAAACTGATAGATGAAAACGAAAAGCTGTCCTCCGAACTGGAAAAAGCGCAGGCGGCCGCTCTGTCGAAACGTGAACACGCGCACATTCACGCATCTGAGCGCAGGCAGCGCGCGGAAAAAGCGGCCCGTAATATAAGGCTGTCGGAAAGAGAAAGCCGTTATATTATCGACGAGAAGCTTCGTAAAGCGGGCTGGGATGCGGACACGTTCAATTTGCGTTATTCCAAGGGAACCCGTCCGGAAGATGGCCGTAATATCGCAATCGCCGAATGGCCGACCGACTTGACCGTCTGCAAGTGGGGTTATATGGACTACGCGCTGTTCGCGGGGCTGGAGCTGATAGGTGTTGTGGAGGCGAACGCCGACCGGCACGATATTTTGTTTGCCATAGATAATCAGTGCCGTGAATACAGTATGGGCGTAAAAGAGGAACACCTGGGATATGCCGGCGGCACATGGGGCGAATACAAAGTCCCATTCCTTTTCGCGGCCAACGGCAGGGGGTACATGAAACAAATCGAGACGAAATCCGGCGTGTGGTTCCGCGACGCCCGTGACGGCGCCAATGTGCCGAGAGCGTTGCAGGGCTGGATCGGGCCGCAGGACCTGACGGATATGCTGACATCGGATATTGCCGCCGCGAACCGGAAACTAAGTGAGTTCTCATACGACCTGCTGCGCGACAAAGACGGGCTCAGTCTGCGCCCTTATCAGATCGAAGCCATTGAAAAAGCCGAAGCCGCGGTTATACAGGGCAGTCAAGCCGCGCTGCTCGAAATAGCGACCGGCACAGGCAAAACCCGCATAATACCGGGTATTATCCATCGTTTTTTGAAAACCGGTCGCTTTAAGCGGATCCTTCTTCTTATTGACGATGCCTCCGATGAGCGGATACCCGGCGTTTTCAAAGACGTTATGATCGACGGCCGCATGACCCTTGAACAAATTTACGGCATTAAACCAAATGACGGTACAGGCATAAACAAGGATTCCAAAATCCATGTATCGACTGTCCCGAACCTTTACGAGCGTATATTTATTGTAGGCGACGGATCCGAACCCTCGGTCGCGGAATATGATTTGATCATCGCGGACGAAATTCATACAGGCCAAATAAATGATTTTTATGCGGTGCTCGATTATTTCGACGCGAAGAAAATCGTATTGACCGCCGATTCCGCGCAGTACGCCTCGGAATTATTCGGGAAACCCGTGTTTACCTATTCGCGCCGCCGCGCTGTTGAAGAAGGCTATCTTGCCGAATAACGGCTTGTCCCGGGCAAGCACGAAAACAATAACGGTTTTTCAAGGTCAAAATATCTATATATAGTATATTCACTCTTGACAACATCAATATCTTGTGGTATAATACTCAAGTAATTGATTTTTGTGCGCGTTCCGATCGGAACCTCAAGCCTTATGGCTTGTGCCGCGGGATAAAACCTGCATTGCACACGTTGTCGCCCGTAACCCCCGATGAATCGCAGGGCCGGGTTGAGTTTGTAAGCAAGTGTCAACAGTATAGCTGCGCCCATTTGAGGCCGGCTTTTGTTGGCGCTTTTTTTATTTTCCCGGGGAGTATCCCCTTTTGAGCGAGAATGACCGCGGTTCATGCCAGTGTTGACATGAACGGAAACCGAGATTTATCGGTTGTGCGTCGTTCCCGCTTTTTTATTTTGCCCTCACGCCATGCGGCTGAAGGATAATTTTAACACGGAAAGGTGGGATCAAAATGAAAACGCGAAACAAAAAAGGCATACCGTACCGTGCGCGGTCACGGACTGCACGAAAAAAACGAGTGAAAGGAGAAAGCACATGCCGGCCTTGCAAACAAGCTACACGCCCCTCGTCATCGTAGACACAGCCGGTTTGACTGAGGAAGAATGGCTGGATTATCGGCGGACGGGCATCGGTGGCAGCGACGTTTCGGCAGTCATGGGCGAATCGCCTTTTATCACTGCCCGCGACTTATACTTCGACAAGCTCAATATCGTTTCGGCGATAGACGACGAGGACAACTGGGTGGCAAAGGAAATCGGACATCTGCTTGAGGATTTGGTGGCAAAAATATTCCAAAAGCAAACGAGATATCGCGTCTACCAGATCAAAAAGATGTTCCGGCACCCGGTATACCACTTCATGATTGCCGACGTCGATTATTTCGTCGAACTCCCTGACGGCACGACCGCCCTCCTTGAGTGTAAAACCACCAACTACAACAACAGGGACAAATGGTGGAACGGGAACGAGGAGGCAATCCCGTACAACTACGTGCTGCAAGGCCGCCATTACATGGCCGTCATGAATGTCAGCCGCGTGTACTACTGCTGCCTGTACGGCAACAACGAAAACGAGGTCATCATAAGGCACATTGACCGCGATTTAGCTATTGAGTCGGAGATGATCGCATTGGAGGAACATTTTTGGATGACCCACGTCCAGGCAAAGCTTCCGCCTCCCTACACGGAAAACGGCAATATGGTCATCGAGAGCGCGCGCCGGCATTACGGCGCAGCCGATCCGAACGCTCCGGAAATCCTGCTTGACGAAGGGTTTGTACCTAATATCACGCGCTATATTGAACTCCAGGATTTAAAGCGCGAGCTGGATAAACGGGTCAAAGCGGTGGATTACAAAATGAGCAAAATCAAGGGCCTGATCGTGTCGGAAATGGGCAAAAGCTGCCGTGCTTCCTGCGAGGTGGACGGAACGCCGTACCTTGTCACATACAACCCGGTATTAACGCCCGGCATCGACAAGAACGGCCTTCTCAGGCTCAAGGAACGTCACCCGGGCATCTACGACGAATACGTCACCGTGTCCGAAAGCAGGCGGTTTTATCTCAAATCGAAAGAGAGGGATGCTGCGTGAGAAAAGAAAATCCAAATACGGAGGGATTGAGATGAATGGGATACAAAGGCACATACGACCGGACTGTGTATAACGACCCGGTGAGCGGATACTGTGTGATCAGCGTGAAAACGTCCGACGCCAACGTACCCGAACGGGCCAGAAGCACATATCGGCACAGGGATCACCTGATACGATTCACGGCGACCGGGTACAGACTGCCGTTGACAAACGCGGTGGAAGTATCCTTTGACGGCGATTGGACCGAATCGAAATACGGCCCCCAGCTCACGGTCAGCCATTGGGAGGAAATCATACCGCGCACAGTCGAAGGCGTCAGGGGCTATCTTGCCTCCGGGCTGATCAGCGGCGTGGGTGAAAAAACCGCCGGCGACATCGTGGACAGGTTCGGTGTGGACGCGCTCGACGTATTGGAGCACCACCCCGAAAAGCTGCTTGAAGTCAAGGGGATCACCGAGGCAAAGCTGGAAAAAATCAAGGAGTCCTATGTCCAGAGCCGCGCGATCCGCGACTTGATGACGTATCTGGGCCAATTCAAGGTCACGCCGAACACGGCTATGAAAATTCATCAGGAATTCGGCGCACACAGCGTATCGATCATACGGAAAAACCCTTATGAACTGTGCCGCATATCGGGTTTCGGGTTTATCAAGGTGGACGACATCGCAAGAAAAACCGGGTGTCCGCCCAACGACCCGACGCGAATACGGGGCGCGTTGTTCTATGTCCTCGACGAAAGCCGAGGCAGGGACGGCCACCTGTTTCTCAGCGCGGACGAGCTGCGCGGCGAGGCGCTCACCCTGCTCAACCAAAAGCTGAACGAAGAACAAACACTGCTCAACGAACGGGAGGTTTCGGACGAGCTCTATGAAATCATCTTACGCGGCGATCTGATTGCCGACGGCGACTCCGTTTATCTTCCGCGCTGTTTTGAAGCGGAAGATTTTGTCGCAAAACGCGTTGCGGAAATGCTGAAAGACAAAGGGTTCCGCTACGACGTGTCGGCAGAACTCGCAAACGTCAAAAGAGAATCCGGCATCGCCCTGTCAAGAAAGCAGGAGGAAGCGGTAAAGATGGCGTTCGGGCATAACCTGTCCATTATAACAGGTTCTCCCGGCACCGGCAAAACCACCGTTCTCAAAGCCGTTATCAAGTTGTTCCAGCGGCTCAGAAACGGAAAGATACTGCTCACCGCGCCTACAGGCAGGGCAAGCCGCAGAATGGCGGAAAGCACAGGTTATCAAAACGCCAAAACGCTGCACAGCGCGCTCGGCCTTATCACCAGCGACGACGAAAAAAGCCACTTAAACAAAACGGAGCCCATTGACGCCGACCTCGTCATCATTGACGAGTACAGTATGGTCGATATGTGGCTCGCGTCGGAGCTTTTTTCAAGGCTGAAGCATAACACCAAGGTATTGATGGTGGGCGACGCCGACCAGCTCCCGAGCGTGGGCGCCGGCAACGTATTCAAGGAATTCATCAACTGCGGGCTGATACCTGTCACCGTGCTGGACGAAATATTCCGCCAGTCA
>Ga0082212_10002317_pt1 | contig 24301 bp, 27 predicted proteins | sample TergutNt197P3_FD_71548 | JGI IMG/M metagenome (GOLD analysis project Ga0082212, IMG submission 71548) | Neocapritermes taracua P3 segment gut microbial communities from Petit-Saut dam, French Guiana - Nt197 P3 | ecosystem: Host-associated > Arthropoda: Insects > Digestive system > Gut ... | reverse complement strand
TAAGTTACGCTTACACCCGTGAGGCTTTGCACAACAACTCTGTTACTGAAACCGATTGCAAGCTGTTCAAAATCTCGACATTCCCTTTTCCTGAAAAACTTGCGCTGGAATTTTTAACAGGCATGGATGAGATCCTCGTTATCGAAGAGCTTGATCCTGTAATTGAAGATGAACTTGTCCGCCTTTGCGGGTTGCACAATTTGCACGTGAAGATACTCGGGAAAAAAACCGGTCACATTCAGATTGCGGGAGAGAATACGGCGGACAGCGCAGCGAAAGCGGTCGCTTCCTTCCTTGGGACAGGGAGCGTGTCCGACCACTCGCGGGTGGTCGGCTCTCTCCCCCCGCTCCCGGTACGCCCGCCCGTGTTATGCGCAGGCTGCCCTCACCGCGCCTCTTTCTTCGCGGTTAAGGAAGCGGCAAAAGGTAAGGCTTCGATCTTTTCAGGCGACATCGGCTGTTACACACTTGGCAACGCCCAGCCGCTCGACATGGTTGACACCTGTTTGTGCATGGGCGCGAGCATTACAATCGCGCAGGGGCTTGCGCGTATTGAGCCTGACACGCTTCACTTTGCGTTCATCGGCGACTCGACATTTTTTCACACCGGCATTTCCGGCATCATAAACGCGATTTACAATCAGACTGACATTATTGTCGTTGTGCTTGATAACTCGACAACCGCGATGACGGGAAACCAGCCTCATCCGGGAACGGGCGTTACGATGACGGGTGCGAAGACTGAAAAGATCAGCATTGAAAAAATTGTGACTGCGCTGAATGTCTCTGCGGTGATGAAAGTAAATCCGTTTGATCAGAAAACAGCCAAAGAAGTCATTCATTCCTTAATAGAGCAAAAGGGAGTGCGCGTGCTAATTTTCGAAGCGCCGTGCATTGTCGTTTCGAAGCCGGCAGCCAAATCTGTCATTGATGAATCAAAATGTACCGGATGTAAACTCTGTCTTTCAAAATTGGGATGCCCTGCTATCAGCATGGACCAAGGCGTGAAAGAAAATCCTACAGCGCAGATCAATCCCGCTCTTTGCACGGGTTGTCTCCTGTGCGCCAGCGTGTGCACAAAGGGTGCAATTGAAAGTGAGGCAAAGCAATGACATTCAATTGCATGATTGCCGGTGTCGGCGGACAGGGAACTGTGCTTGGCTCAAAGTTAATCGCCGCCGCCGCAATGAAAAGCGGTTACGATGTCCGCACAACGGAAACAATCGGTATGGCGCAGCGCGGCGGCAGTGTTGTTAGCCATGTCCGCATTGGCGAGAATATTTTCTCGCCGCTCATTCCGCCGGGAAAAGCGCACATTCTAATCGCGTTTGAGCCTGCCGAAGCTGTACGCCAATTGCCGTTCCTTGATGAGCAGGGACTTTTAGTTGTTTGTGACAACGCAATAAAACCTGCAACCGGTATCGGTGTCGGCGGCGTGTACGAAGCGGCGGCGATGATCGATTATTTAAAAGCCAATGTGCAGAAACTTGTTGTGATAGACGGACGGCGCATAATTGAACACAACGCGAAAACTTTAAATGTTGCGCTTCTTGGGGCGGCGGCGCAGAGCGGAATGTTGCCATTCAGCGCAGAAATATTAAAAGAGACAATACCGGAAATGCTGCCCGAACGTTTCCATGAAATCAACTTAAAATCTTATGAGATAGGGAGAATGTTATTCAATGAACACACTGGAAAAAATTAAAATTTCAATAAAAACCGCGATGAAAAGCGCGTTTTATCAAAAGCATTTTGAAAGTATTAATATAGAAGACATTAAGTCAATGGACGACTTTGTCAAACTGCCTTTCACCGACAAGGAAGATCTGCGCGAGGCGTATCCGCTTGGGCTTCAGGCAGTCGCCGATGAAAAAATCGTCCGTATCCATTCATCGTCCGGCACAACGGGAACGCCTGTGATCATTCCGTATACGCGCAAAGACGTTGAAGACTGGGCTGTCCAGTTCAAACGCTGTTACGAAACCGCAGGCGTTACCAGCATGGATCGTGTTCACATAACGCCCGGCTACGGCTTGTGGACAGCGGGCATCGGGTTTCAGGCAGGCGCGGAACTCCTTGGCGCAATGACAATCCCGATGGGACCGGGCAACACTGACAAGCAGGTCAAAATGATGATCGATATGAAATCGACAGTTCTTTGCGCGACTTCGTCATACGCGCTCCTTCTCGCAGAAGAAATTGAAAAGCGCGGAGTACGCGAAAAGATACATCTTAAAAAAGGCGTGATCGGTTCTGAGCGCTGGGGCGAAAAAATGCGCAAGCGTATCGCAGGCGAACTTGGTGTCAAACTTTACGACATCTACGGGCTTACGGAAATTTACGGACCGGGCATCGGCATAAGCTGCGATTACGAATGCGGTATGCATATATGGACAGATTATATGTATTGCGAAATAATCGATCCGAAAACGGGCGCGCTCCTGCCTGAAGGCGAAGCGGGCGAACTTGTAATTACAACACTCTGCAAGGAAGGCGCGCCTCTTATCCGTTACCGCACGCACGACCTTACGCGGATAATTCCCGGTAAGTGCGAATGCGGGCTCGACTACCCAAGAATAGCGACATTGATCGGGAGATCCGATGACATGGTAAAAGTGCGCGGCGCAATTATTTATCCAAGCCGCGTGGATGAGCTTCTTTCAAAAATTGAAGGCGTAAGCAGCGAGTATCAAATCATGATCGATCACTTAAACGGCAAAGACATACTGACACTCTTCTTTGAAACTGCGCTTGAACAGGGCAAGGCTTCTTCCGAATTGGAAAAAACAGTCGAGCATGAGTTCAAGCAGGTAATCGGCCTTGCCCCCAAAGCAAAAGCGGTTGGTATGGGCGAGCTTCCAAGAAGTGAGAAAAAATCAACACGTGTTTTTGACAACAGGTATTAAAGGTATTATAACCGCCGCCAAATCCGTTTCATGCCCCATTTACCAGTGGATACACATTCTCAAAATCCGTCAATAATCCTAACAGCCGCTCATCAAGAAAAGTCAGCGCATTTTTGCCGCAAAACCGCAGGCCGATACACGCATGGCCGCGCCGTTACCGTAGCTGTTGTAAGCCTCCATACTGTCGGAAAACATCCACCGACTGAACATACCGCCATAACCGCAATTTGGATATTTCCTGCCGATTTCACGCATGTATTTAACAGCCAGGCTGCTTAATTTGTCAATGTCGGTATCCGCCTCAAGTATCGCCTTGGCTACGGCAAGTGTCATTACACTGTCATCTGTGGGTTCGCATGAACTGGTAAGAAAATCAAATTCTTTTGTCTTTATATTGTTCCACTCAAATCTTGAGCCGACAATGTCGCCGATGATTGCTCCTAACAAGATTTCACCTCTCGTTCACTTGCTGCCAGGCACCCATTAGTTTTTTTCTATCGGTATGGGAAAGAGTATCGTAAGATTTGCTTCTGCACATCCAGCATGAGCAATGTATCTTACCTTTTGCGAAACGCCCTGTTTTCCCTCTGGACCAGGCGAATACATAGTTTTCTCCTCCGAATTGTTTCAAGATGTGAACTTTTCTGTTAATCATCCGCTCTCGCTGTGAGCGCCTGTATGCTCTGGTTTTTCTCATTTAGAAGAAATACCTAAACTGTAATAAGGCTGATATGTTCAATTTCCCCGGAGTTCTCAACTTTTTTGGCTGTTTCGGTTTCTTCTGCGAGGCACAATTCATCATATTCTCGCATTCTTGCTTCAGAAATCGCCCCTATCTCAAAATTGGCCGTTGCGTTTTCATAGATCATTTCTAAAATATCGCTCTTGTATTTCATTTCAGCCCTCCTCGGATTTTAGTCTACAGACTTTAGTCCTAAAGTACTTCAATAAGGGTTCCGTTTTCCAGACGAACCTTAATCTGCTCCTCGGTCAAGGCAAACTGATCTTTGGCATCGACCTTGAACGCCCTTAATTCCTTTTCGTCTATATTGTCTCTGTCAGACTTGGTAAAACCATAAACAAAGAAGGTGCGAAATTTATTCCTAAAGTACACGACAACCCGATAACCGCCTGATTTCCCTTCGCCGGGTCGGGCTAGGCGTACTTTATAGACCCCACCTCCCAAGTCAGCATCGGCTTGCCCCGCTTCAAGTTGCTTGACCATTTCCTGCAACTCAGCATCGGTAATACCCTCTTTGCCAGCAAACCGATTGAACCGTGGATACTTAAAAACCCTCACTTACAAATAGTAATGTAAGGTAGAGACGAATTCAAGTGTCTTGCCAATGGCTTTGTACCCACACGTCCTGATCCGCCCTTAAAACTCAATTACACGCCCCTAGAAAGCATTGTACGCCCCTAAAACTCTAAACGCCCCTCACTCTGAAAAACCTCCCCACCCGAGTGACACTCGGAGTGACATTTTTTTCCCTAAAATGACACTACCAGAACTTGCTTTCCTGATATATTGGACTTAAAAAATGAATATGTTATTATATAGAATAAACCCATGACCGAAATTGCCAATAACCCCGAATATGACAAACTTATTTCTTCAGTTCAAAAACTCGAAGCTGAATTGGCAAATCTGGTGTTTGATCGGGACAAATTACTGTATCACACATGCCCGATTTTACAAATGGAATATATGTTAAAAATCGGAAAACTGGAATATGCTGTTTTTGAGTGTCAATGTAAAATATTACGCGCTAAACGTAAAATCGAGATAATTCAGGCTTTTTTGAACAGGGAACAGTCGTATAAAATTGAAGAAATAGAACAGCAACTGGACAAAGAATATCAGGAATACACCCAAAAACTTCTTGAAAAGCAAAAAGAAATTGATGAAGCGCGGTTCAAAAAAAGTAATCTGAAAAGGTTTTTAAATGATGAGGAAAGTGCAGAATTAAAAAGGCTCTATACGCATATAGTCAAAAAATTGCATCCCGATATTAATCTGGATACCACCGAAGAACAGCATGCTCAATTTAATGACGCTGTTAATGCTTATAAAAACGCTGACCTGTCCGAACTAAGAATAATCTATTTGCTTCTGGATAAAGTGTCTGTTACCGATACCGCGACAACTATTGAAAAATTACAATCAAGAAAAGAATCGTTGCTCAATGAAGTTGGTTTTCTGACTGGTGAAATTCAAAAAATAAAAGAAGCGTTTCCCTATTGCATTAAAGACTTGCTTCAGAATAAAGATGATTTACAAGTAAAAATTGATGAATTGTCAACCCTGTTAAGCGAACTTCAGGAACAATACGAAGACATTAAAAATCGTCTGGATTCTATGGTATCATGAAACAATGAATGAAATAATTAAGATTGATGAAACCAATATCATCTCGATCCTAAACGCAAAAGGCGGTGGATTGGACATCGGGAAGCCGTTTTCACGGCAAATATACCTTATTTCCGCTTCGATCGCCGGGGCATTTTATGTTGATAATATACATGAATTACTAGACGAGATAAAAATAGGAACAAAATTGCGTTTTGTTCGTGAACCGGATAATAAATTCGATGAATTAGCAATACTGGTCAAAGACCAAAATGACAATAAACTTGGCTATGTACCACGGGAAAAAAATCCAATTCTTGCCAGGTTGATGGATGCCGGGAAATATATTTTTGGAACGGTTACAACCATCAATAATGATGACAGCTATATCAACATTGAAATGGAAATTTATATGGATGATTAAAATTCAAGGATATACGTTCTCAAATTCCATCAATATTTTTAATAAGCGTTCATCAAGAAAAGCTAGCGCATGTTTACGAATTTCAATGGGTATGCCGTAATATGCTTCGGCTATACCGCCGGTGATAGCCGCAAGGGTGTCACTGTCACCGCCTATTGAAACGGCATTGCGAATCGCATCCTCAAAACCCGTAGATTCGAGAAAGGCCGTTATCGCCTGCGGTACTGTTTCCTGGCACGTTTCATTAAACCGATAACTGCCGCGTATCCCGTCAAGGGTGAAATTCATAGGGTAATAATACCGGTTCACATAATCGCGTATCTCGGGTATGTTTTTTCCCTCCTGTGCCAAAACAATACAGGCTACGGTAGCTTCCGCACCTTTAATGCCCTCCGGGTGGTTATGGGTAACTTCCGTTACTTTGCGGGAAAGTATCTTTGCCTCTTCAAGATTTTTTGCCGCAAAACCGCAGGCCGATACGCGCATGGCCGCGCCGTTACCGTAGCTGTTGTAAGCCTCGATACTGTCGGAAAACATCCACCGACTGAACATACCGCCATAGCCGCAATTTGGGTATTTCCTGCCAATTTCGCGCATATACTTAACAGTCAGGCCGCTTAATTTGTCAATGTCGGTCCCCGCCTCAAGTATCGCTTTGGTTACGGCAAGGGTCATTACACTGTCATCTGTGGGTTCGCATGAACAGGTAAAAAAATCAAATTCTTTTGTCTTTATGTTGTTCCACTCAAATCTTGATCCGACAATGTCGCCGATGATTGCTCCTAACAAAATTTCACCTCGTTCACTTGCTGCCAAGCACCCATTAGTTTTTTTCTATCGGCATGGGAAAGAACATCATAAGATTTACTTCATATTTAATACCCAATATAGCCAAAAGGACTAATAAAAAGATAGTACAATACACGATACCTACCACTCCGTACCTCGCTTCAATAATTTTTTAAGTTTTTCAACCTGCCAAATCTCAGTAGGAAAATATTCAATTCCTTCCTCATCCTTCGTAAAGATAAGAGACGGCATAACGGAATTATCATAGATTAGCATTTTATCACATACATCAATTATTTGCGGTAATAGTTTCAGTGCCTTTGTATATCGGCTTCGAATTTTGTCTTCCGGTACATCATGACCTCCTTCCCGGACTCTCCCTCTAACCCGTGCTATATTGATATCTGCCTTACAAGTCAATACATAGATACATTGAACTTCGTAACCGTTTTCTTTTGTTTTCTGTAACAAATGCAAAACCAAGACTACCGGCCTAGACATATTCCTTTGTGCCGTCAGCGTTTTCGAGGTATGCCCGCTCTGTTTCTGTGTCATACCGGGCAACAGGAAGCCCTTTTCTTCGCTTTTTTACCAGATCCTTCTTAACTGCGTTATTGAAAGCCCTGGAAACTTCGTCAGCACTAATTCCCCCAATCCCTTGCTTACCGGCATGTACCGGGAAGGGGATACCTCTTTGGTTAACCGCTTTGCGCAGGAAAATATTCACCGCATTGGACATATTAAGTCCGAGATAGTCAAAAAGAGCCTCCGCATTTTCCTTGAGTTCACGATTTACCCTGATCGTTACCCGGACATCTTGGGTCTGCATGGTTTGGTCTCCTAAATATGAGTATATTCTCTTTGTTAAAACACGTCAACCAATTAGTGCCTTTTGTATGACTTTTGGTGTATCCTCATTTCCCCATAAGGTTATCCCTCGCTGCCGGAACCATTGCCAGAAAATCGTTGATGGTTTTGCAGGTTTTAAAATCACCGCAGGCACCGCAATTTACAACACCTTTTCCGGAAGCACATTTGCGCATTTCGCATTCAGTACAATGTCCAATTTTAACACCGTTGCCCCGGCAGGAAGTACAATTTATCATCTCAGGTGTAAAGACAAAGTTATATTTTTTTGACCATTCGAGAGCTGTCTTTTCCCTTAACGCCTGATCGTTGTTTTTTGTCGCTTTGTAAGCGTCACACTCGGCACAATTTAACCCGCAATAAGCAATCAATTTTTCCATACAGTCCTCCAAAAATAAATATACGGAATTATACCATATTAAATATGACAATTATATGTCATATTCATTCTCTTGCAAATAAGGCCATAGGTAAAGGTGATTGGGATATAAGTAATGTAAATGATTCTAACTGGAAACCAGAATCCCGTTGTCTTTATGTTGGAAGGAGTTATGGAAATATCATTACAAGAATGAAACAACATCTCGCTATAGGAAATATTAGCAGAAATACGTATTCACTTTGGTTAAAGACCACCAATACCAGCGTTGGCGGGTTTGCTCAAAAAGATAATGCTCAAAGCCGGAATAATTCCAATAGCTTCCGCCGTCGGAAGGCGCACCCCGGATATCATCCACTTCTTCCGGAATAGGGTAGCAAAAATCCTCTTCGGGGTACTTCAGTTGCAGAATGAGCAGGTCCCGTTCTTTGGCCCTCATGGTTGAGTGCCACTGTTTCCTCCACGGCTTGTCCGAGTGGCAGCCGCAACACGATGATCCGCAGTGTTTTTTGTACGAGCCGGAGGGGAACCTCGGCTTTCAGCCTCGGCGGTACATGCTGGCCATCTTCTGATCCTCCTAAATGAGTAATCAGAAAATGTGGCTCCTCCATATTGTTTTTATCATCGTTTTGTGCCTCAATTACAAAGAATAACGCAAAAAAAAGACTAATTCAAGCCTTATTATTGAAATATTTTGAATAATTACCTATAATTAGAGGCAGAAGACGTTAAAATCTCTTTTTTTGCAAAAAATACAGGAGCTTAATATGGCGGAAGATCTGGTTGATAAAGTACTCAATTTTTTTTCCGGGGACAGTACCGAAAAGATGTCGGACAAGGAAGTCATCCTCAGACAGAGGTTCAAAGAACTAAGCGAAAATAAATATGTCAAATTTTACAGGCCAAAAACCAATGAAGCTGATCCTTCCCTCGGACAGTTTTTCTATTCCCTGTATAAGATGATCCTGCCCATCAGGACTTTTATGAAGGATACTTCAAAATCAACACGGCTCCGGCAGATAGTCCTGGAGGCCTTCCTGGATCCTGCCATTGTCGAAACGGTCAAGCGCCTGAATCCTGCGGTAATTGAAGCGCAATCCAAAAAAATGCAGCCGGTCGAACTAACCGATCAGATACACGCGGACATTGAAATGCTTAAGTCAAAGTTTGATTCCGGCCGGATAAACGGAATAAACCGCTGCTACAACCTTGTAATGGTCGTATTTCAGTTAGTCACTTTTGACTACCCGTCCCTGTTAAAACTTTTCGATCCCAACTTTTCAGAAGGCCCGTTCGCAGGGGATGCAAAATTCTCTCCGGTAAAAGGGGCCGTTATTGCCAAAAACACGGGTGATTTTTTAACTGTTTGCCAGGGTATTAACTCAGACAGCGACTGGAAGACGCTGCTAAAACTGCTCAGACTCTGTGCGGGGGAAGAGTTAATTTCCGACAACCAGTTTGCCCAGATGCTGTTAGGGTTACGGGATATCGTTAATTCAAAAATACTGGAACTTGTCGTTCAATGCGGCAGCATGAATCCAATATGGGCCTGCAAACCCCGTATTCCCGACGAACATATTGCCGAGGCGTGGCTGGACTTTAGAGTATCCAAAGCGCAGGAATTTATAGACATGATCAACACCAGTGAGAAAAATAAACAGATAAGCAGTCTGTTAAAAGAAATTTTTTACGGAGGGGATCTTACACACCTGGAATACTACACCGTTGCCAGAAGCGATATTTTCCGTAAAAAGGAATTATCCGGCTTTACCTATGCGGAAGGGCTTAATTATCTGGCACTTTTTTTAAGCGAGTATGTTGTAAAAGACATTAGCGAGCTTTTCGATATATTGCTTGTCCGGGGGCAGTGGAACAACAACGCCAGCTCCAAGGAAATGTCGGAGGCGTTTCACCTGTTAATGGAAATACCCGAAGCTGTCTCGCAACTGGACGAATCCCTTGCCGATGACGGTGTCGACGGTTCAAGGCTGAAAGCGTCAATTGTCCGTGCGGACAGGGATCCCACCCAGGCACGTTACATCAACAGCATTATTGAGGCTGTAAATGACAGGGCACTGGAACTCATGAACAACTCAATAGGATATCTTACCGTTATTGATAAACACCTGAAAAACCTTGCTGACGATGTGCAAAGAAAACATCCCGAACTGCTCGTTAACTGGCGTGAATTAAATTCCGTTGCAAAGGAGCCCTTACTGCAGCAAATGGCGGAAGATCACAGAAAGATCAACAGTTTTGTCCAGTTGATGAATCTTTGCGTCCAATAGTTTGACATACCCGATAATAACCAACTATGCGGATAAAACGAATTTGAAAAAAGGCCAAACACTTGACAGCGGTTTTTCCGTAATAGATATTGTCGATCTTGCCGAGATGCGGGCAACCGGAATCTGGGCGAAACATCAAAAAGCAGGTGTCGAAGTTTTCCATGTCCTTAACGATGACATTGAAAATCTTTTCGCTTTTGCCTTTGCCACGGCTCCCGAAGACAACACCGGTGCGGCGCACATTCTGGAACACACGGTACTATGCGGTTCCGAACATTATCCGCTGAAAGACGCTTTAATGGTTCTCGCCCAGGGAAGTCTGCAAACTTTTCTCAACGCCTGGACCTTCTCCGACAAGACCGTATACCCGGCCAGTTCGGTAAACGAGCACGACTATTTTAACCTCATGTCCGTATACGGAGACGCTGTTTTCCGTCCCCTTCTCTCGGAGTGGGCTTTCATGCAGGAAGGACACCGGTACGAGTTTGTAAATACCGACTCTCAGACATCCGCAAATACGGACAAACTCTCCATAACCGGTGTGGTATACAACGAAATGAAAGGCGTGTACTCGTCGCCGGACACTTACGCCGGCCTCTGGTCGGTAAAGGCGGTAATGCCCGACACCCCGTACGCCTTTGAATCGGGCGGAGATCCGGAATATATTCCCGAAATAAGCCGGGAAGATTTAAAATATTTTCATAAAAGCCGCTACTCTCCGGCAAACTGCCGTATATTCCTTGCGGGAAACATTCCCACCGAAAAACAACTTGCCTTCCTTAACGAACGTTTTTTTTCATCGGCGCAGAAAGGATCGGCTTCTCCCCCTGTTGCAAAACAGAAACGATGGACCTCACCGAAAGAATTCCGTGTTCCGTGTCCTGCGGGTGAAGATACCAAATTAACGGTTTTTTTATCATGGCTTTGTTCCGGTTTTGCCGATACCGATGAAAATATTGCACTGGTCGCGCTCACCGAGATTCTTTTGGGACATGACGGCTCCCCCCTGACACGAACCCTCGTAGAATCAGGACTTGGTGAAGACATAACTCCCGTTTCCGGCTTTGAGGGAGAGTTACACGAAACGCTTTTCACGGTAGGGCTGCGCGGAGTTGACAAAAATAAAACAACCAGTAAAGAAATAGAATCTCTGATATTTGGCGAATTGAGACGGCTTGCCTGCGAAGGGATTCCAAAAGAAGAAATTGAAGCGGCACTGCTCTTTATGGAATTTTCACAACGGGAAATTCGGCGATCCGGCGGTCCGTTCTCGCTTGTGTGGATGCGGCGCGCCCTGAAAGCCTGGCTCCACGGGGGCAAGCCCTGGGACAGCCTCCTGTTCGCACCGGCAATAGAAAAACTAAAACGGCGCATTGCAAATAACGGCAGGTTCTTTGAGGGCCTGATAGAGAAATACCTCCTGGACAACCCCCACCGCGCACTGGTAGTAATGGAACCGCAGGAAGATTTCCTGCCGAAACAGGAAGAAATGTTTGCCCGCAAACTGGCAAAAATCGAAGAAGGTTTAAGCGGGGAAGAAAAAAAGCGTATAACGGAGAAGTCGGCGATTCTTGAAAAATTTCAAAGCGAAAAGGACAGCCCGGAGGCGCTTGCATCGATCCCCCATCTTTCCCGAAACGATCTTGACACCGAGCCGGAAGTAACTCCCCGCCGTCTTGAAGACCTGCGGGGAATCCCCGCACTTTGCCACGAACTGTACACCAACGGCATCACCTACGCCGGCCTTTCTTTTCCCCTGGATGTTTTTCCGCCGGAAGATTACCCCTGGCTTCCCTTTTTTGCACGAGCCGTTGTTTCCGTCGGACTTCCCGGTGCGGATTACGCCGAAGTGTCGAGTTTACTGGCGCAAACAACCGGCGGTTTTAACGCCCTGTTGCACACAGGTTCCGCATATTCACAGAACACGAATAAGGATACGGCCGGAAACGGAATCATAACAACCCCTTCTGGAAAACTGGATCTTGCCGGCCGCGACTGGCTCATCTACCGGCTCAAATGCCTCGACGAAAAAACTTCGCCCTCTCTGGATCTTGTTCTGCGCCTGATCTGTGAAGCAGATTTCACCGACGAACGGCGGCTGCGGGATCTGGTTCTGGAAATGAAAAACGGTTTCCGTTCCGGTTTCGCCCCCTGCGGTCATATTTTCGCCTCGCACAGGGCAAACCGGCTGATGTCGCCTTCACGTCAGGTTGAAGAAATATGGAACGGCCTTACACAGGTGGAATTCACCCACCGCCTTGCCGAAACCGACACCGCCGATATAGCTGCAAAATTGAAGTACCTACGAAATAAAATTGCTGAAGGCGGTGTAATCGTAAATGTGGCCGGTTCCTCTGATGCAATTAAGTCGGCCGGAGTATTAATCGGGGAAAGATTCGGCCGCTTCGGACCGCCGCATTTACGAAATCCTGTTGCTGAAAAAACCGTTAAGGCCGATAATCCGGCCGCCGGCGTTTGTGAAGTTTTCGCGTCACCGTCATTGCAGGTCGGCTTTGCCGCCGTAACACTGCGTGCCGCAGCTTACGACACTCCGGAGCAGGTTGCCGAAACGGTGCTTGCACACAAACTCTCCACCGACACGCTGATGGAAGAAATACGCATGAAAGGCGGCGCTTACGGGGCGTTTGCCGCAAATGACGGCATCGAACGCTGTTTCACCCTTTCCACCTACCGTGATCCCGACCCGCTGCGTTCACTCGATACGTTTACCTCGGTACTCAAAAACGCTTCTACCAACAGCAAAGACTTGTCGAATGACGATGTGGAAAAAATGATCATCGGCTGTTACTCGCGTGAGACCCGTCCCCGTTCCCCTTCGGAAAAAAGTTTTGTTGATCTGCTTCGTTTATTTTCCCGTATTGACGACGGCTGCCGCAGACGGAAACTGGAACGCCTTATCACCGTTTCCGCAACGGAAATTTCATCCGCCGGGGAGGAACTTGCGTCACAAAGCCCCGCAGGCAAAGTTATTATCGCCGGGACAAGATATGCGGAAAAAGCGGCTAAAACGTTAGGTGTAAAAGTACAGACGCTCCCGGTGTAATTAGCCACTAATCAAATATCACACCCAGCCAGCTTTCAGGATCGCTCATCTCACTGTGGATTAGGCCGATGTCCACATCTGCGGTAGTTTCGGCCACCAGCCATTGAGTTCCGTATGCCTCAAAACGGGCACCTGAACCGGCAATATCCGCAAGACCCAGTGCGTGCTTGTGCTGACGGGAAACCATTATCGCGGCACGGATATCGGCATTTGCAAGGATTATCGCCCAGAGCATGGCACGGCTGTCACAGTCGCCCCTGCCCTCGGTAACGGCGGTTACAAGATTTACAAAATCACTGCCTTCCAAATGCCTCTCATACTTAAAGCCCTGTACAAAGGCAAGGGATTTTTGTGCAAACTCTCTCTGAGCTTCGGTGATGTTAGCCGCAATTCCCATCCCGGCAGCGGTCCCGCCCCAGTTTCGTGCAAGGGCGGATGCGGCATCCGCAATACGGCCCGCGGAATCGCGGTAGATAAAACGGTAATACCGAACCCACGCCTGCCGCCAGTAATCGGTGGCAGCGTAAAGTTGAAGTATACTGAATTCACGTTCAATTAATACCTGGGCCGCTTCGGCGTCATTTTCCCGTATCACTGCGCTTATTCCACTTGCGGCAAGGGACACCCGTTTTTGTTCTCCCCCCGGAAAGCTGTATTCCATTATCGGACCGGGATAATACCGCTCATCTTCGGAAGGAATAATAGAATCCAGCGCCGACATGTGGAACAAATCCAAATCGTTTTTCCCCGCTTGACCGTAGGAAAGGGCAAGCAACACGGGCGGCTTACCGCCCGCAGGTGACTTGCCACCCGCAGGCTGACGGCCTGCGGGCTGATTACCTGAAAGTTCCACACAAAGACCCCAGCCCGCCGAATCTCCAAAATTCAATTCCAGAACAGCCGCCCGTTTGTCCCGGTAAACAAAAAAATCCGTGTCGCCCCTGTTTCCCAATCTGCGGTTCACATCGTTAACCAATTCTTCTATAGTTGCATAGGTCCCGTTGTATACCACCAGATCAAACTGCACTTCGCCGGGCCCGCTAAAAGAAAAACGGTCTCTGGCATCTCCGTCAACATAATCATAGCCTTCGGGAAGGTCTATACCGAAACCCCAGGTGGGCGAATACAACGATTCTGTAAACGCCAACACCGGAATGAAAAGCAATAACAAAAACAAACGCTTCATGCTTTTATTATCGGCAATTGTACAGATTAGTCAGTAATTAACGGTTAAAAATAGCGGTGTTCCGGGGGTTTCTTTCCGTCAAATGAACCGTATTTGCAAATTCAATTTAATAAATATTTCGCCATTTTGTTCGTAAAGAATCCCATACCCATGCCGGCTACTGCTCCCACTTTCAAATTTTGTATTGTTTAATAGATATCTTTTGAAAGCATCACGGTTATATATGTGATACGCCAAAACATCGCCATTTGTCCTGACAATTATGTACCCACCCGATGCTTCATCCGTTCCATCCCACATCGTTGCGGGTTTCATACCAAGAGCCGCAGCGCAGAGCAATTCTTTTATCTTATGCCTATAGAAATCTGCCGTATGATTAAGAGGATTCATACCGTTTACATACTCGGTAAGTTCAGCGCATTTGGAGGTTATTTCGGAATAATATCCAACGAGCATTTCAGCAACAATATGGGGCATTTGGCTGTCAATCATAATAAGGTTATTTTTAAATACATCGTTTTCCATATTACAAAAAATAAGTCTGCCACCGTAACAAATAATTTTCTTAATGCGATCTTTAATTTTCTTTGATGTGTCAATCGCATTAATACTATCAATGTAGTGTAAATCCAAACCGTCAATTTTGTATATGAAATTCGTGGTTCTTCCGGCATTTAACAAAGTCGGCGGCATACCCAGTTCACTCTTTATGCTGAAACCTGCGACTTTTTCAAAACCTGTGTTGATATCGTGAATCTGAATGTTAATGTCGGATTTATCTGATGTTGGAGCTTTTAGTTTGTTTACATAAATACTACGAATAAACGGATATGATTTTTCGACTCCAAACGAGCCGCTGCCCTGACCATGTGCAATAATTTCTTCCAATAAGTAATTTGCCTCAGTTTCAAATATTTTGGCAGGCAGACATAATATCCGCTCATTATCAAGATAAATCTCAATTTCGGCATTGGCAGAATTTGGACGGTATTCATACGGCATACCGGTGCTTTCTTCACGTATAATTTTTATAATCGGAAAAAACATATTGTTAATTTTATTAAGATTTTCATCTGCGGCAAAGAGTTTTCCGTCTGCAAGCAAACGTAAAAATGCGTATATTTCCGACCATTCGCCTTTATTTCCCGTTATAGTCATTATTTTATCTTTTTTTCAAATACCGGCTTTATCTGTTCCGCAATCGCCTTTATTACCGGCACCGACACCGAATTGCCGAGTTGTTTGTACAGATGAACATCCGATAAAGGTAAAATGAAAGAATCGGGATAACCCTGTAATCTTGCCCATTCACGCGGGGTCATTTTTCTAACACCCTCTTCGTTTATTTTGCCCTTTATATGTGTAACGGGTGTAAGATCGGTTTGGCGTTTATCAATTAACAGATTACGCTCACGGCCCATGCCTCCGCAAACAATCGCGCCGGCCACATCATCCCAATTGCGAATTTCATAACCAAAACCGTTTCCTTTGGCTTCGTGTCTTGCGCGATGCCGGCGGAGAGTTTCCAAATACACATCACTCAGATAATATTTTGCCGATACGGGCTTTTCTTCAATGATATTCTTTATCAGTTTATTCGAATCTGTCGGTTCGGGAAAACAAAAGGATGAACTGTCAATATCGTTTCTAAAAGCAACTATATAAATACGTTCACGGTTTTGAGGCACACCAAAATCGCGGCTGTTAAGCACCTTTGGATGTACAGCATACCCAATCTCTTCAAGTTCACCTTTTATTATTTTAAAAGTTCTGCCTTTGTCGTGTATTGTAAGGCCCTTAACATTTTCACAGAATATCAGCTTGGGTTTATGTAACGTACATATCCGTACTACGTCAAAAAACAACGTACCACGGGACATTCCTTTGTAATTATCGGTAAAACCTTTACGTTGGCCGGCAAGGCTGAACGCCTGGCAGGGAAATCCCGCCAAACAAATATCAAAAGGGGGAATGTCGGCTTCATCTATTTTTGTTATATCCCCCGCAATATTAAAAGAATCTTTAAAATTTGCCTTGTAGGTTTTTTGCGCGTTGTCATCCCATTCGCTGGCAAAAACGGTTTTTATATTACCGCCGAAAGCCTGATCAAAGCCGAGCCGTATACCCCCTATCCCGGCAAACAGGTCAACAGCCCTAAATAACCGCTTCATAATGATAGCTAATCGACGGTTAGTTTTTCGTCATTTTATTCCGACAAGTTCCATCTCAATAACCAAAAAACTGTTCGGGGGGATTACGCCGTTACCTGCACTCCGGTCACCAAAGGCCAGTTCCGGCGGGATAATGGCGATCCGTTTTTCGCCAACCTTCATATCCAAAACCATTTCGTCCCAACCTTTGAAAACAACACCAACACCCACCGGAAATTCAAGGGGACGGCCCTGTATATCGGAGCTGTCAAAAACCATGCCGGAAAGAAGGGAATTCGTGTATTTAAGCTGCACGGTTTTTTTGGGAGCAGGCTTGTCACCCGTTCCCGCTTTTTGAATAATGTACCTGATACCGGAAGGGGTTTGGATTGCATTGGGATATTTTGCATTAATCTGAGCAATAGCGGTGTCACGGGCCGCTCTGACCCTCCCGTCGGCGGCGGAGCCGGCATCCCTTAAAAGGGAATCGAAAACGGCCTGATCGGCCTTGAACTGGGTTGCCGCAGGTCCGTTGCGGATAATGCTTACGGCCTTGATCCTGTCGCCCTGTTGAACGGCATCAACCACATTCTGCCCTTCAACCACCCTGCCGAAAACAGTATGTTTGCCGTCCAGCCAGGGGGTATCCTTGTGGGTTATGAAGAACTGGCTGCCGTTTGTTCCCGGTCCCGCGTTTGCCATGGAAAGCACCCCAGGGCCGTCATGTTTAAGCGAGGGATCTATCTCGTCGGGAAAACGATAGCCGGGACCGCCGGTGCCGTTTCCCTGCGGGTCACCTCCCTGAATCATAAAATCCTGAATGACACGGTGAAAGATCAAACCGTCATAAAAAGGTTTACCCTGGCAAACGTTCATCTTTCCTTCCGCCAGAGCGACAAAGTTGCAGACCGTCAGAGGCGTTTTCAGAAATTCCAGATTGAGGACAATGTCACCCTTATCTGTGCTTATTCTGGTAAACAACCCGTTACCAAGAGCGGCGTCACGTGACGAAGTTGCGGATGATTCCGCATTGACCGGTACGGAAAAAGCAGATTTCGTTGTTTCTTGTTTTTCACAGCCCGTAATTGCGGCACACATGATCAGCAAACCTCCAGTTATGGTGACAAATAAAAATTTATCGATGTTTTTCATGTTTTTCATCATAGCAAAAAAAACGGTTAATGAATAGTACTATCCACCACTAGCCACTGGCCGCTAATCCTCGTATACTTCCGTTGTGAGCAGTACCTATACCAGCAAAAAACTGGATTCATTTTTCAGGAGTTTTCTGGAAATAGAAGATTTTGCACAGACCGACAGTTCCCTGAACGGGCTGCAAATCGATAATAACGGAGATGAAATCGGAAAGATCGCCTTTGCGGTAGACGCCAACATGGAAACATTTGAACGGGCGGCCGTTTCGGGTGCGGGGATGCTTTTTGTGCATCACGGTTTTTTCTGGGGGAAGCCTCTCAGACTGACTGGAAATCACCGGCAGCGGGTTAAATTTCTGCTGGAGCACAACATCTGTCTGTACGCGGTGCATCTGCCCCTGGACCAGCATCCGCAAATGGGAAATAACGCCGTTTTGGCGGGGCTTTTGGGCCTTGAAAATATCGAACCTTTCGGTGTATACCACGGCAGGAAAATAGGGTACAAGGGGGTTTTTCCCCGTCCGCTGACCGTAGACGAGGCGGTGGAAAAAATAACTTTTGCAGGCAGGCCGCCATTGGGGGTCTTTCCCTTCGGAAAAAAAGAAAACACCACCTGTGCGGTAATTTCGGGTGGTGCGGCAAATGAAGCCTTGCAGGCAATTGACGAGGGTATCGATCTGTACGTTACAGGAGAGGCAGCCCATCATATATACCACGAATGTATTGAATCGGGACTCAATATGATAGCCGGAGGGCATCACTCCACCGAAGTTTGGGGGTTGCGTTCCGTTATGCGTCACTGTGCCGAAGAACTGCACATCGACACCGAATTTATCGATGTTCCGACAGGATTATAAAAAATTTATGCGGAGTAATTATGAAAATTGAAAAAACAAAAATCCTGCCCCTGATATTAACGGGGATCATAATAATTTTCGATCAAGTCACCAAGGCGATAATTGCGTTAAAATGGCCGATTATCCCCCCGGGCCATGCTGTTTTTATTACCGATGTTTTTAACAACAATTTTTTGCAGATCATCCACGTGCGGAACAAGGCAATCGCTTTCAGTCTGGGATCCGGTATTCCCGATTCCGTTAAACCGGTACTTTTTGTAGTACTGCCGCTGTTGGTACTCGGAATTTTGGTGTGGTACTATTTACGTTCAAACGATTTTACCAAAATACAGCGCTGGGCCGTTGCCGGGATACTCGGCGGTGGAATTGGTAACATAATCGACCGAATATTCCGGTCTGACGGAGTTGTCGATTTTATCAGTGTAAAATTTTACGGACTGTTCGGATTCGAACGCTGGCCCACGTTTAACATCGCCGATTCAAGCGTGGTTGTCTGCTGCTTACTGCTGTTCGTCACCATCATTTTTACTCCGAAAAAAACAGAGGGTGCCGCCCGATGAACCACCACCCGACCGAACGAAGTGAAGGGAGGTTCCCCTCGTGAACCCCCACCCGACTGAACGAAGTGAAGGAAGGTACCCCTCGTGAACAAAAAAGTAAACACGCTCCTTTTTATTCTGGGCGCGACCCTGTTTAATATCATCGTTACCGTTGGAGCTTTTTTATTGCTGTTGATGGCCTATGCGAACTTTTTAATGCGCCGGTTGGGCGAAAATATCAATGCCTGGTCCGTTCCGCTGATTTTTATCGCCGCCATCGCAATCTCCTTTGTCGTATACCGTCTTACCCTTAACCTGGTGTTAAAAAAAATCGATATGGAAAGGTATTTCGACCCGATTTTTCAATTTAGGCGGCGCCATTAATAAAAATCACAGGGTAAGGAGGGGAATTATTGTCCGTTGCCCCCCGTTGACCAATTCCGGCTGACAATTTATGCTTAATTACCATGAAAGCGGCGTTTCCCGGCTCGTTTGATCCCCCCACTTTGGGACATCTCAATATAATTCGGCGGGCGGCGGGTATTTTTAACGAATTGACCGTAGTGGTTGCCGAAAACCGCCAAAAAAATTACCTGTTTAACGCCGACGAGAGGGTAACGATGATCCGGCAGCTTGCCAAAAAATACGGTAACGTATCGGTGGCGGTCTGCAATTCGCTGATAGTGGACTTTCTGCGAAAAGAAAGAATAAAGGTCCTGATACGGGGCATCCGGGGGACGGAAGATTTTTCCTATGAATTCGAGCTTTCAATGATGAACAAAACCCTGGATTCCGGCATCGAGACGGTTTTTATGACAACCGATCCCGAATATTTCACCCTTAGTTCGTCGATTATAAAGGAAATCGCCTCTTTTGGGGGAAACGTCTCGGGTATGGTCCCCCCCCTTGTCGCCCGGGCCTTAAAGAAAAAATACATGACAAAAAAGTAAAAAATGTCATTTTTGTACTTGACATAAATACAAAATTTTGGTAATTTCAATATCAGAGAGGTTTTAATATGGCTGTACCCAAATATAAAACGTCAAAGGCGAGGACACGCCGTCGGCGGTCCATCAATATGAAACTTACCGCCCCTAATCTGGTACAATGCGGCACCTGCGGCAACAAGGTTCTTTTGCACCACGTTTGCCCCAAATGCGGGTTTTACCGGGGGAAGCAGGTAATAATTCCAGATTCCAAAATATAAACACGGGAGGAAAAAATGGACGAATTGTTTGAAAGAATGAAAAAACTCATCGCCGAAAAGCTGGAAGTCGATGAAGGGAAGATCTCTTTGGAAGCGTCTTTCCGGCAGGATCTCGGCGCTGACAGCCTTGATACTTACGAGTTGGTCTACGCCATCGAGGAAGAAATGGGCATCCAAATCCCCGATGAAAAGGCAAATGAATTCGAAACTGTTAAGGACGCTTACGACTTTATCAAGTCCAAGCAGGGGTAAACTGGGCGGATTCCCGTTCTCTGAACCGGGAAGAAAAAAACAATTGGCGGCGTTTCAAAAGACCGCCGGGATCAGGTTCAAAAGTGTGGAACTTTTGAACCTGTCTTTTATCCACCGATCCTTATCCAATGAATCGGGCTGCCGCCTGAATAACGAGCGTCTGGAATTCCTTGGCGATTCTGTTCTGGGGGCGGTCTGCGCCACCCTGTTGTACGAAAAATTCCCCGAAAAAACCGAAGGCGAACTTGCCAAAATAAAATCCGTGGCGGTTTGCGAAGAAGTACTTTCAGGTATTGCCCTTACCCTTCAGCTTGACACCATGCTGCTGCTGGGCAAGGGCGAAGAGCTTACCGGCGGCAGAACCAAAAAGGCCATTCTGGCAGACACCCTGGAAGCCCTCATCGGTGCGCTGTACCTGGATTCCGGTTACCGGAGTGCGTTTGCCTTTGTGAGCCGCTGTCTTTCCCCGGAAATTGACCAAATTACCGAAAAAGACTACCGCCGGGATTACAAATCGCTGCTGCAGGAAATGTGCCTGCAAAATTACCGCGTTTACCCCAAATACAGCATGATTAAACGTTCCGGCCCCGAACACGAACAGATGTTTTTAACGGAAGTAAATATAAACGGCGAAGTGTACGGACCGGGTGCCGGCAGAAGCAAAAAAACCGCCGAACAGGAAGCGGCCCGGATAGCGTATAAGGCAATTGAAGGAAAGGTCTGAATACAGAAAGGGCCGCCCCCGGGAGGAAGTTAAGGACGGCCCCGGAATAACGTTACATTAACACTGTCTAGAACTTAAGCGAAGCCAGAATATTAGCAAAGGTAAAGAAGCCGTCGTTACCTCCGTCAAATACTCTAATCCTGTTACCGTTTCCTCCACCAACAGCGGTGCTGCTGGCGGTTGCACCGCAGGTGGCTTCAAAGGTTATGTTTCCGGTAGGCGTGAAGGTTGCACCGATTCCTAATACATTGGTGGTAGCGCCCTTATCAACTGTAACTTTTGTACCGTTATAGACTTTCATACCACTGGCATAATTTTCTGTTTTGCTGGTGGTACGGGTCAGGTTGCCCATGTTGATCCGTCCGCCGGCATTCAGGGTCAGCCTGTCGGGGACGCATTTCCACTGCATGGCAAGCCGCAGGTTGGGATTAAAGCCCGCAAAAAAGACTTTATCATCGTCACCATCATTCAACAAACCGTTACCGTAAGCTTCCATCTCTGTCTTGCGATAACCGCCAAGTGTCATATCCATGTTTAATTTGAACTTGAGCGCCAAAGACCCCTCACTCCACGAACCGCTGACAGAAGGTGTAATCACATCTTGAACCCAGCGGCTGTACTTATATGCTGTGGTCCCATCCCAGGTCCCTTTGATTGACAAGGCTCTATAAGGATCGCCGGCAGTACCGGCACCGGCCCGCATTTTGTTGTCATTATAGGTCCTCAGCGTAAAAATATTGTCTAAATCCGCCGAAAAGCTAAAACCGTTCTGGTTGTAAAGGGTATAACCGCCCAGCCCCATACCGAATATCGGCTGGATATAATTCGCCGATTTAGCAACATTCTCGCCCATTTGGGCGGGGTCGCCGACTATTACAGACCTTTCATAGTCCCTGTTAAAGTCCAGGTCAAATGTTGCATAGGGCTTGATGCCCTTGGGGGTCATGTTCTTTGACATTGACCACGCAATTTGGGGGGATATGAGACCTTTGGCGCTCTTGAAACTTTTGTAATCTACCACAGGATCAATACCGTTGTTTACTTGAAAGTCGGTTAAATCAATATGATCGTGGGTTGTACGGAACGAAAACCTAAAACCCATATCCGCAGCACCGATAAGGATCGCCACACGGTTATCGGGAGCATTGGCTTTAAATGCCGGAGTAGATGCGTAAACCGGAACTTTTGCATTGTTGATACCGCCGAAGGTCACAAGACCCTCCTTGTAGTTATTATCAAAAAAATTTGTCCAGAATGTGCCGCCGTAGTATGCACCAATGTAAAGGTTTTCTAACTTTTTGGCATAGCCGAGATGTACCCTGTTACCGTCAGTTACAAAAGCCGACATTGCAAACCAGTTATTAATCTTCGCGCTGGTGTAGCTGTCAGGCCGGATAAAATCGTCCGCCGCACTGCGGTACCTTCCCTGGGTGGCCGTACTTTGGGCCGATGTCCAGGCACCTTGCCCGGGACTACCAATAGCGGTATTAGACCCGGGAAGCTGTTGCGCCCACAGTCCTCCCGCTACAAACATTGCCAGCAGCAGTATCGCCGCCAAACTAAAGATCCTCTTGCTTTTCATTTGTCTCTCCTTAAAGATTTTCCTTGTTTTCCACCGGATATTTTTTTGTCCGGGTACTTACCCTTAATATTCCGTTATTTTTCAGAAAAACAAGTACATTTACAAATTTCTAATAATTAAAACCAATTTCTAACAAAACAGCATGAAAAACGGTTAAAAAGAGGAGGTAATAGCGTTACAGAACGGCGGAAATTTTACGCGAAGGGACTGTATTTTACCCCTGTGTCGTACACATCGATGCCTTCTTTCTTTTTTAGCAGAATCACCGCTGTGTAATTTAAGGGATAGGCAAAAATTTCTACAGCCATTTTTATAAGATAATTTGTTAAAACCAGTGATAAAAAAAGTTCCCGGGGAAAAACCCCCAAAGCGGTTGCCGCAGATATAAAGACAAGGGTATCAAACAGATGGCCCGCAAGACTGGAACCGACACTTCTGATCCAGTAGAGTCTTCCCTTCATCAATACCTTAACTTTTGAAAGAACCACAGAATTGGAAAATTCACCGACAAGGTATGCCAAAAGACTCGCAATCACAATGCCGCCGGTACTCATGCCGCCCAGGACGTTGTTGTATGCCGCACTCCCCGTCTCCGATTCCCAGCCGGCTTCCGGCGGCAGAATACGCAGTACAAAGAAAGCCAATGTCGAAAGGGCCAGTGCGGCAAAACCCGTCCAGATAACCCGCCGTGCGGCTTTAAAGCCGTAGACTTCGGTAAGAATATCCCCCAAAACATAGGCCAGCGGGAAAAGTATGGTACCGCCGTCAAAGGCAAGGCGGATCCCGAAAACGGAAAAACCGAGATCGACAATTTTTGCCGAAGAGGCAACATTGCTTACTATAAGAACAGTGACAAAAAAAACCGTTATCAGATCAAGGAACTTGTACCCAACTCCCGGTTTCTTTACGCCCACTTAATTAAGCCGGTCCGGTACGGATGAACCAGAGCATCATGTTTGGGCAGTATCCGCACCGTGTGTCCCTGGAAGCCCGTATCGGCGCATTCCACACGTATATGGAACATGGCCAGATTATCATTATTACCGGTCCATTTCATCTCGGTTCTGCGGGCGTTGGAAATTTCCCTGGTTTGGTTTGACACCGTGCCGTGGTACAGTTCGATCAACAGATCTTCGGGGGACATTTGACCGAGATCGACATAGGCGGTTACGTTTATCGGATCGCCCCTTTGCATTACCGGCTTGGTGTTTGCCTCGATCTTTACGATCCTGAGACTGCTCCAGGAATCCCGCAACTTGGAGAAATAGCCTGCAAGGGATTTTGCTTCGGCGTAATCGTCCTTGGCAAACCTGCGGTAATTTTTTAGAGCGGGGAAGTAGAACTGATTGGAGTAGTCCATCAGCATGCGGTGGCTGGACATCGACGGCCCGATCTGCCGCATACAGTCCTTCATTCTTTTTATCCATTCGCGGGGCAGACCGTCCCTGCCGCGATGGTAGAACAGGGGCACTATGTCCCTTTCAAGCAGATCGTACAGGGAGTTGCTTTCCACATCGTCCTGGAGTTTTTCGTCCACGTCCTGTTCGCCGTGACCGATAGCCCATCCCACTTCGGGGCAGTAC
>Ga0082212_10002968_pt1 | contig 24303 bp, 20 predicted proteins | sample TergutNt197P3_FD_71548 | JGI IMG/M metagenome (GOLD analysis project Ga0082212, IMG submission 71548) | Neocapritermes taracua P3 segment gut microbial communities from Petit-Saut dam, French Guiana - Nt197 P3 | ecosystem: Host-associated > Arthropoda: Insects > Digestive system > Gut ... | reverse complement strand
GCCGGAAAAGAGCGCCGCGCTTGCCGGACTGAAGAAAGGATCAAACGAATATGAAGCAGCGTTACAAATTATCTGTCAGGGACGTGAAAGGATGTTGGCGAATGGCACGAACGACCTCTTGGGATTTACCTATTGTACTATTGACCAGTGGCGTGAAGATAAATATCAGGCGCGTCGCGAAATTGAAAAAGAGAACAGGCTCAGTATCCTGTCCGGAGGAAAAAGATATGATAAATGACGGAAGGTGATTTTTGCAAATGGCCTACTTGATCCAGGCAGCCGGGTTGAGTTTGGTACGTTCATTCCACAGTTGGAAATGTAGGATAGTCTCGTTTCCTTTTTCAGTATCAGTAAATATTTTACCAATAAGTTGATTAGCGGCGACTGTATCTCCCTGTTTGATATACACAGCGCTTAAATTGCTGTAAACAGTCAGATAATCGCCATGCCTGATAATCACATTGTTATTGAATCCGGGCATAACAAACACACGCGTGACTACACCCTTGAAGATGGCACGTGCATCGGCGCCTGCGGTGGTTTGTATGTCGATACCGTTATTATTGGTACGCACATACGCTAATTCTTGATGCTGTTGTTCGCCGAAGCTTGAGATGATCGAATATTGACCGGTAAGCGGAACAGGCAGGTTTCCTTTGTTTTTTGCAAAATCTTTTGACAGGATGGTTTCCGATTCTAACAGGACATAACCGGTTTTTACAGGGGATGTCTTTGTTTCGGGCGCTTTCGTAGCAGTTCCTGTTGCTGAAGAACGGGTTGACGTGGCTGTCGGCGCTATAACGACCGGCGATACAATCTCTGAAGTGACAGATTCGGATGTGGTAATTTCTGAAGTCGTTTTTTCGGAAGTGGCAATTTCGGTTGAAGAAATACCTGGCGAAGCCGTTTCTGTGGATTTTGATTCTGCAATTACTGCCGCCCTGTTTTTTTCGGAATTTTTGATGTCTTCCAGGATGAGCATATCAATTTGCCTGTTCAAGGCATCTGCCTCTTTCTTTTTTTGATCGATAAGCCGTTGCAAATCTTTCTGTTTATTATTTAGATCGCGGACTTCCTTTTTTTGTTGCTGTTCTTCCGTTACCATAATCTTGTTTTCATTTTCACGTTGTTCGAGCAGGTCTTGCTTTTCCTGTCGCGATGATTCCAGTTCTGTTTTACGGTGTACGATTTCAGCCTGTTTTTCCTCAATTCTTACCGCTTCCTTTTTTTGCCAGTCGGCATATTCGCGAAGATAACGCATGCGCCGATAGGATTGCGTCAGGTTTTCGCCCGACAGAATCAATAGCATTTTGTGTTGGGCCGAGAGGTATTCTTGTCGCTGGTTTTGCATGGATTTGGCATAATTGTCTTTTGTTTTTTCAAGGTCTTTATCGAGCAGTTCTATTTCATCCGTCATCGTTTTAATCTTACGGTCTATCTCTGTTATTTCCTGTTCAAGGATCGAAATGATTTTTTTTCGGGCTAATAGTTGTTGTGTTAAAAGGTTCAGTCGGTTGAGTAGTGTTTGGGTGTTCGCATTAGTTTCTTTCAATAAAACAGAAGTAAATTCGATCTCATTAAGCGCTTTTGTTCGCATGATATTCAGTTCCTGAGCCGAAAAATTTCCTACAGGAATGGCGGGCAATTCTATTTTTTGCGTTGTTGATTGCGTATTTCTGCTTTGCATACCTGTCGTACTGCGCGATCTGTTTTGAGCCGGGACGATAAGCGTTATGCAGCAAAGAAAAAAGGTTAATAGAAGTACAGGTTTTTTCATCACTTTCGGATTGAGTTAAGCAATTGAGCTAATGATACGCGGTTGTATCCTGACGGAATGTTAAAATCCAGGGTAACCGGACGGTTCATGTCAGGAGCTGAAAAGGTGAGTGTTGCAGTTCCCTGCGTTTGACCTGCGTCCGATAATTGCGCCGTCATTTTCATTGGAAATATTTGGTTATCAATTGTTTGAAATTGATTATAATTCCATGTCAGTATTTGATCTTCGTGTTCGATTTTTGTAGACAGTAACCTTTCGTCGCCATCGGCGGTAAATGTATAAAACGATTCGTTCCTGTCTTTGAGCTGGAGTTCGGCTGACCGGTTACTTTTTGTGATGCGAAACTGCCGGAAATGGCTGTTGGAAATTTGGTTTTCACCTGGTACAAACAGCCGGTTCATAAGTAGCGCCTGCAAATTTTGAAAATTAAAGTCGAACTCCATTTCTCTTTTCAGGCGCTGATAACTATCAGTTACATAACTTTTGTTCATCCGGTTGAGCATTTTGATGCTGTCATTTGAAATTTCAATACGAAACATTTCAACGCCCAAAAATGGCTGGATGGAGATTTGCAGACGGTCGTCACGAATCATTTTCAATTGGGCTTTTGAACTGAATTCCTGATTCATGCTTGAAAGGTCAAGACTCAATCTTGCCGAAAAGGTATCGAAATGAAAGGAATGGTCAATGACGGAGGCAAAAAATGCTTCTTCCGTTTTCATTATTTCAGCGCCGGGCGAGGCGATACCTGTTGACGATTTACAGCCGGCGAGTAGTAACAGTGCGAAAACGATGTTACCGATTATTCCCCAATGGTTACTGATCTGAACTAATCTCGTTGTAATCATCCTCAATTTCACTAAGCAGTTCATCTTGTGTTGCTTCAAAATAGGTTTTCTCAGCAATTTTTTTCTCGATTGTCGTGGTTTTTTTCCCCAGTGCTCTGGCTTTTTCCCACTGTTCAACCGCTTTTTCCTTTTCGCCGGACAGGTACAGGATGTCGCCATAATGGTCTACCAATTCCGCGCTTCCGGTGCGATCTCTCGCAATTGCATTTTCGATATACAATTTAGCCAGCAAAAAATTACCTTGAACAAAAAATATCCATGCGTAGGTATCTAAATAGGTTGCATTGTTTGGTTCCATCTTGATTGTTAATGCGCTCATGCGTTCGGCTTTAGGCAGGTCTTTCTTCAAAAGGGAAAGATAATATGCGTAATTATTCAGCACCAGAATATTTTTGTCGTTGTGTTTCAGCGCTTCTTCATACGCGCTGAACGCCTTGTCGGTTTCCCTTATTCTGAAATAAGCATCGCCAATTTGGCCGTAAAAATCAGAAATATCAGATAAGTTTTCCGGTGGAATAATAAGAAGGGCGCTCTTATATGTATCAATGGCAGCGTTAAAATCTTTTTTCTGATAATAGGCAACCCCCATGTAATAATAAAATACGATATCGTCGGGAAATATTTCCTGACATTTGTTGCAAATTCGGATGACCTCGTCAAAGTCTTGCAGTCTTGCAGATAATTGTAATAGTTGCACCCATGCATCTCTGTTTTCCGGTTCGCTTTCGGTCACTAACTGGATTTGAAAGCGTGCCTCATCGAACTTATTTTGTATCGCAAGCGCCTCTCCATAGACCAGTTTCAGTCGCGAATCGTCGGGGTGTTGCTCAAGCAATGTTTCAAACAGCGCATTAGCCCCGTCAATATCCTGTTTAGAATATTGTAATTGCATGACATAACGCGTTAAAATATTTAGTTTCGTATCAATGTCTAACCGTTCATTCACCAAAGCGGCATTGATCTGGTGTCGGGCTGAATCGCTTTGGCCTGTTTTTTCAAAATAATTAGCCATCGAAACCGGATAATAAGGCGATTCAGGATCTATTTCGAGCGCTTTTTGATAGTACTGTAACGCCTGTGCAATCTCATTATGCTGTAGAAGCATGTCGCCGATTATGATGGGATAACGTGATTCCGAAGGGTTTTTGTCGGCCAATTTTTTTAGTTCATTGATTGCCATATCCTGTTGTTCTAGCGTAGAATACAGCTGGTACTTACGCATGGATAACATTTCGTGCATTCCCATCACATTCTCTAATTCGTCGAATATGTCAATCGCTTTTCCTATCTCGCCCATCCGTGAATAGGATTCTGCCAGATAGAAGGCAAGTTCGGGTTTGTCGGGAAAGGCTTTCACTAATATTTCATATTCGTCGGCGGCCTCTCCAAACATGTCAAGATTGAAAAGTAATGTCGCCAAAGAACTGCGGTATTCTTGATTATCAGGTGAATAAACGACCGCCTTCTTCATCATGGAGACAGATTTTTGCGGCTGATTTAAAAAGATGTAATAAGATGAAAGTTCATATAAGGCTGCTGACGAGGTTGAATCTATTTCAAGGCAATGCCTGAACATTTCGAAAGAAGCATCGTATTTTTCGGTGTTTTTCAACCTTAATCCTTCATAAAAGAAATAATCAAACGTATTGGCTTCGGTTGGCGTAAGATTGTGCTTTTGAACATCCCGGTCTTGCGCATTGGTGAGCAGGGCTGCGCACACCAATTGAAAGAGCATGAATAATAATGAAATGTATATATTTTTTTTTGTCTTTGTAATCATTCCGTACCTTTTATTGTATATTCATAATTCATCATTACCTTACTCTTTCCCCGTATGCCCGAATCCTCCCGCGCCGCGTTCTGTTTTGTCCAGCGATTCTTCCAGTTGCCATTCAACCTGTGCATGAGATGCGATTATCATCTGGCAAATACGTTCGCCATCGTTAATTACAAAGGGTTCCGACGAAAGGTTAACCAGTATCACCCCGATTTCTCCCCGGTAATCTGCGTCGATCGTACCCGGCGAGTTCAGCAACGTGATGCCATGTTTGATCGCCAGTCCGCTACGCGGTCGTAATTGAGCTTCATAGCCTTCCGGCAGGGAGATATACAGGCCCGTCGGGATCAGTTTGCGTTCCAAAGGTTGCAACGTTGCCGGTTCCGACAGACTGGCGCGTATATCCATGCCTGCCGACGATGCAGTTGCATATTGCGGTAGCGGATGATGGGATTTGTTTGCAATGCTAACTTTCATTGAATTATCATCTATTAATATAAAAATAATATAAAAATCGTTTATTCAGGCGCAAAGATAATGCAAGTTGAATGTAATACCAAATAAAAAACGTGTTTTATTGTTAGCATAAATTGAACCCCATTCATTATGATATTCTCATATAACATTGTGTTATGGAAATGACGTCAAATAAAGATAGAAGTTTGTTTCTTAATGAGATTCAGTAATTGCGTAACTGCTTCTTCTTCGGGTATATTTTTTAAAATGCAGGTTTTTCCTTTGTATAAACTGATGCGTCCCCGACCGGCGCCGACATAGCCGTAGTCGGCATCGGCCATTTCGCCGGGGCCGTTAACGATACATCCCATGATACCTATTTTCAAATCTTTCAAATGAGAGGTAGCGGCTTTTATTTGTGCAATCGTTTTTTGCAGGTCAAACAGTGTGCGGCCGCATCCGGGGCAGGATATATATTCTGTTTTACTGAAACGGACGCGGGCAGCTTGCAGGATGCTGTACATGCAGTTGTCAAGCATCCCTGCATCGCAAATCGCTTCATTTTTGTGGCACATGATGATTCCGTCGCCAAATCCGTCGGTCAACAGCGTCCCGAAATCGATTGCCGCTTTGATTTGCACGGCTTCGATGTCTGTATCAACGTATTCGCGGCGAAAGATTACAGGGGCGTCGCAGTTACTTATTAATAACCGGTGCATAAAAGCGCGTGCTTCACCCACGTAATGGATATGAGAGCTGTTGAAGATGGCAATGGTGTTTTTATCTGTTTTTAAACGATGGATTATAGTGTCATTCAAATCTTTGTATGTTAGGGAAAAAAACTTAACATCCGGATAATGACGGCTGGCGTGGATGGCAGGATTGCTTCGTTCCTCGCAATGACGTAAATCTATTAAGCCGGAAAGAACGACCGGTGGATTATCGCCTCCGATTCCATTTACCGGTCTGCTTTTTCGTCTGACAGGATATATCAGGTCGTAATTTGGCGAGGTGACGGCATGAATTGGCGGGTGATGAGTAAGCGCCGTTATATATTGAACTATTTTTCGGGCGACGGGCATTTCTACTTCCGGTTCTTCGCTTAGCGACACGCGAATCGTATCGCCATACCCGTCAATTAATAATGCGCCGATGCCGACAGCGCTTTTGATACGTCCATCTTCGCCGTCGCCGGCTTCAGTTACGCCGAGGTGAAGCGGAAAATGCATATTTTCGGCTTCCATCGTCCGTACTAAAAGCCGAACAGTACGTATCATCATAACGGTGTTGGATGCCTTAATCGAAATAACTGCCTGTTCAAATTTTTCTTCAACGCAAAGCCTCAGAAATTCCATACACGATTCAACCATTCCTTCCGGAGAATCGCCATACCGGTTCACGATTCGTTCGGACAGTGAACCGTGATTAACACCGATCCGGATGGCGGTATTGTTTTTGCGGCATATTTTTAAAAAAGGGATAAAACGCGCTATGTCTACATAATTGCCGGGATTAATGCGTACTTTTTCTACACAGACGGCGGCCTTGTCGGCTACTTTCGGGTTAAAATGAACGTCTGCTACAAGTGGCGTGTCGTAACCTTGCACAGTGAGCGCCTGTCGTATGTTCCGGAGTTGAAGCGCTTCACGTTCGCCCTGTGCGGTAAAACGCACATATTCGGCGCCGGCATTAATCATTCGAATTGCCTGATTGACAGCGCAGTTTGTTTCCATCGTTGAGACGGTTGCCATGGATTGGATGCGTATCGGATTGTTCCCGCCTAAAGGTGTGTTACCGATTGATACAACCGATGTACGGCGTCGACTGTAATTGAAAAAATCCATCAATTGGTTTTATAGGGATAAGCAACCTTTTTCAGTTCGTCATTGGCTTTCATTATTTTATTTTTCAGACTATTCTTGTAGGCGGTTAACTTTTGTTTCAGGTTTTCATCTTGAATTGCCAGCATTTGTGAGGCAAGTATCGCGCTGTTTAATGCGCCGTTGATTCCGACGGTGGCGACAGGTATTCCCGGAGGCATCTGAACGATGGACAGGAGTGCATCCATGCCGTCTAAGGAGGCGTTGATCGGTACGCCGATGACAGGGATGGTTGTCATGGAGGCGACGACACCGCAGAGGTGTGCGGCCATACCGGCGGCAGCAATGATGACTTTTACGCCTCTTTTGTTAGCATCTTTGGCAAATTGTTCTACTGCCTCCGGCGTACGATGTGCCGATAAGGCAAGCATTTCAAACGGTATTTCCATCTCATTCAGAAAAGCGGCTGCTTTTTCCATGACAGGCAGATCGGATGTGCTGCCCATAATAACACTTATAATCGGATTCATATTATAATTACAAATTTCTATAAGACTCAAACTAAACTCTAAACTCTAAACTCTAAACTCTAAACTCTAAACTAAATTTCCTTTCGCAGACGAGCTACAGCAATACCCAACTGTTCTCTGTATTTTGCGACTGTACGGCGTGCAATACGAAAACCTTTGGCTTGGAGAATGGCTGTTAATTCATCGTCGGTAACCGGTTTATTTTTATTTTCCGCATTGATTTCATCCTTGATTATCTGTTTTGTTTTCCGCGTCGAGACAGTCTCGCCCGATTCGGTTTGCGTCGATTCGGAAAAGAAAAATTTCAACGGAAAGACGCCGAAGTTTGTCTGCACATATTTGCTGTTACTAACGCGGGAGATAGTCGAGATGTCGTAGCCGGTTTTCAGTGCGACATCCTTGAGGATCATCGGTCGCAGTCTGCTTTCATCTCCGGTAAGGAAAAAATCCTGTTGAAGGCGTAATATTACATCCATCGTTCGCTTTAACACTTCATTACGCTGTCGAACAGCGTCTATGAAATTTTTGGCGGCATCAATTTTTTGCTTAATGAACTGAACGGCATCGCGTTTTTCCGACGTCTGATTGGCTACATTACCGGTATAGTCTTTTAAAATATTCGTAAACTCGCGATTGATACGCAGATCGGGGACGCCGCGATTATTGAGCGTCATGGATATATCTTCATTCATTGTTTCTACTAAAAAATCGGGCGTTATCCGGTTCATAATTGTCGTCATCGAATCATCCCAATTACTTCCCGGCTTTGGATTCAGGGATGTGATTAGTTGAATAACACCTTTCAATTGATTGTCATTCAGATTGAGTTCTTTCTTTATTTTATCAAAATGTTTGCGGCTGAACGCTGCGAAATAATCTGTGAGGATAATCGCAGCATAGTGAACGGGTTTGTTTTTTTTTCGTTTACTTAATTGTAAAAGAAGACAATCCCTCAAATTTTCAGCGCCAACGCCGGGCGGATCAAATTGCTGAATGTGGCTAAGCATGGCGGATAATTCTTTTTTGTCGATATCATCACCTGTCTGAAAGGCAATATCATCGCCGATCAGGTTGAGGTCGCGCCGTAAATATCCGTCGTTGTCAATATTGCCGATGATGTATTCCCCGATTTTTTTTGCCCTATCGGATAAGTTGCTTAATTCCAGTTGATAAAGCAGATAATCGGACAATGATTGTTGGTTATTGTAGGGAGTGGATTCTTTGCGTTCCTCGCGGTTGCTTATTTCGGCTAACTTGTAATCCGGGATGTCATCTTCATACATATAGTCGCCAAGTGAAAGGTCTTCATTCGGGTTGTTCGTATCAATATTGGTCTCGTCTGCTTCAAATTCATCGTTTCGCTCGTCCGAATGGTCGGGGCCTTCTTCAAGCGCCGGATTCTCGTCGAGTTCATGTTTGATACTTTCTTCGATTTCGAGCGTCGGAAGCTCCAGCATCCGTATTGCCTGTAGTTGTTGAGGCGAAAGCCTTTGCTGTTGTTTAAGTAGTTGCCGCTGTTTAAGTGTCATAATGCCGCAAAGGTAATGAAAAATTACGAATTACAACTCCAAAAGTATAAAAAACGTTAATTTTTTTTGTTTGCTATTTGCTTGTATTATCTTTGCATGGCAAAATAGAACATTGAAAATGCGGCAATATGTAGAAGAGGATGTAGTGAAGCGCTTGCGAGACCCGAAAACACAAAGAGATGCGTTTTCTGAGGTTGTGACCGCATATAGTGAAAAGTTGTATTGGCACATTCGTAAAATGGTATTAGGCCATGAAGATGCCAATGATATGTTGCAGAACACATTTCTTAAAGCATGGTTAAACCTCGACAGTTTTCGCGGAGATGCCAAACTTTCTACATGGATGTACAAAATTGCTGTCAACGAATGTATTACATTTTTGAATAAGCAACGCGCACAGAATAATGTACCGTTAGATGATACAGATGTTTATCTTTTGCAAACACTGAAGGCCGATGAGTATTTTGATGGAGATGAAATTGATTTAAAGCTACAGCAGGCGATCTTGAGTTTACCTGAAAAACAGCGTCTTGTCTTCAACATGAAATATAAAGATGAGATGAAATATGAGGAGATGTCTGAAATTTTAGGTACCTCAGTCGGGGCCTTAAAAGCATCCTATCATCATGCGGTAAAAAAAATTGAAACATTTTTTTTTGACGACTTTTAAACCATAGAAATAATTCACAGTCTAAGCCAACAGTAGAAAGGAAAATAGAATGATTACAGAAAAAAATATAGCAGATGAACTCAGGGGCAGGCAGCCGTTTCGCGTCCCTGACGGTTATTTTGAAAGTTTTACCGGCGATTTCATGCGCAGTTTACCCAAAAAAGCAGCGCCAGAAGCGCGGGTGATCTCTTTTTATGACCGCTTGAAGCCATGGCTTTATATGGCTGCCATGTTTGCAGGAATCATCGTTCTTTTCAATGTCTTTCATAAAACATCCGTGAATCATATTGAAGAGAAGCCTGTCCTGTCATCGATAAATGTAGGTATAGAAGAAGGTGATGATGCTGAGTTTTTGGAGTTCTTTGAAGAATTGTATGTAGATAAATATGCAATTTCTTATATTATTGATGATTACTTAATTGATTGATTGAATTGTTGATGAGGAAAGTTAATTACATAGGATGCTGTGTTGCAATGCTGGTTTTCTCATTACAATCAGTTGCGCAAAATCAAAACCGTAACAATGCAAGGGCCGGACGGGATGCGGACAGGGAAGCGCTTATTGCCAAACGAAATGTATATCTGACCGAAAAAATGTGTTTGAGCGCCGAAGAGGCAGCCGTTTTTATTCCTTTAGACAATGAATTGCTAAATAAGAAATTTGAATGTGGTCGTGATTGTCGCAGGTATGGACGCGAATTAGAAAATAAAACAGAAAAGACGAATGAAGAATTAAATAAACTGATCAGATGCCGCGAAGAAGTGAAAGTGAAAATTGAACAGTTAGATAGAGAATACGCAGAGAAATTCAAGAAGATTTTGACGGCTGAAAAAATATTGAAATATCAGGATGCCGATAAAGAGTTTATAAGAAATTACATGCGTAATCAGTAACAGGAAAAAACTCTTGTAGACAAGAGTGATATCATTTTTAGTGTTTTTGTTTAGATTTAGTTTTAATGTTAATGGGGGCGACGCGATGTCGCTCCCATTTTTTATTAGCCTACTTCCCCCCAAACGTAAAATTGACAGGAATATAAACAGGCGAGGTGAACGTTTGTTCTCCAACCTTAAAAGATGGTTTTAGCTGTAAGGTGACCTTTGAGGACGTATTACTTAATCCCAGAAAGTTTTTGACGATATTTTCAATGGCCGAACGGGAATTATTTTTAATAAGTTCCGCAATATCAAAGCCGATGTCCATTGGTAGTTGCTTTGTTTCGCCGGCAGCTACATGAAACGCCTGACTGAAATTTCCGGTTGTAAATTGGATGCCGTCGATTGATATGATATAATTCAGCGATTGAAATGCCGCAGCGCCCGAATTAGGGTTTTGAACATCCAGATTCAATCTGAACTGTAACGGTATCGACGAAGCATTGCCGGACAGGATCGCCAGCACTTTCGGAATCATCAACGCATTCAGGCCGTTTGATACATTCATATCCGAGATAGTCAGGTTGGTGATCGAGTGATACCTGTAATCACAATTTTTAAGGTTGTATGCGCGTAACAGGGCGGCGCATCCCGCAAGCATCAGCATAACTGCTATTAAAATACAATAAACAAAATTCTTCATGTCTGTTTACATTTTTTTATTAAAAATACACTAAATAGAACGTGGCTGCAAAGATAATTTCTATTCTTGTACCTGCAAAATTTATTTATAGAAATTATGCAACCGCAAAATAAAAAAATTATTAATCGGTACATTAATCAGTCTATTAATTCAGGTATCGTTATTTTGCGTTTTTTATGTTTTTTTTAACCTTAATAATTTTATGCAAACTAAACTTTTATTATGGGAATTATTTTCCCAAATTCCGAAAAGATGTGGATACATAATTGTATCCATCATGCTATTGGCAGTACAGCTGACAATAGCCGATGAAATGGTATCACCTGCTGTACAACAGCAGATAACCGTCACAGGAGTTGTTGTTGATGACTTGGGAGACGCGCTACCCGGCGTGACTGTTACACTGAAAGGGTCTCCCGGCGTTGGTACAGCATGCGACAACGACGGTCGATTCTCGATCAATGTTCCTAACCAGAGCGCTGTGCTGGTCTTTACGTACATTGGGTTTGAAACCCGTGAGATAACCGTAGGCGCGCAACGTATTTTGAACGTTGCAATGACCGAAGATGTTCAAAAAATTGATGAAGTAGTTGTCACAGGTTACGGCACGCAAAAAAGGGCGACTTTGACGGGTTCAATCAACACGGTAAGCAGCAAGGAACTGACAATCACTAAAAATGAAAATGTTGTCAATATGCTGGCGGGAAAGATGCCCGGATTGCGTATTTCACAACGGACATCGCAACCCGGACAATACAACACCTTCATCGATGTTCGCGGCTTCGGCGAGCCTTTGTTCGTTATTGACGGCGTAGCGCGCGACAGAGATTATTTTGCGCGGTTAGACCCGGAAGAAATCGAATCCATATCGCTGCTGAAAGACGCTGCCGCTGCTATTTACGGTATTCGTGCCGCTAACGGCGTCATGCTGGTCAACACAAAAAGCGGAGTAGCCAAAAACGGTAAAGTGGATATCTCCTACTCGGGAAACATCACCTTCCAGCAAATGATTTTTATTCCCGACGGTTATACCGAGTATGAATGGATGTATTTGAGAAACGAGCAGGAATACAGAGATTTCAACAACATGTATTTTGCGCGCAAGAACGCGAAACATTCGCAGGAAGAATTGACGGCAGCGCTCACTGCCAATGTTTACGACTGGCAGTCGAAAGTATTCAGGAATGTAACGCCGCAAACGCAGCACAACATTAACGTCAACGGCGGTAGTGAGACTTTGCGGTATTTCGTCAGTTTGGGGTATTTGAGGCAGGACGGCTGTTATTCGAGCGGCTCGCTGTGGGCTGATAAATTCAATTTGCGCTCCAATGTCGATGCAACCATTGTCAAAGGGTTGAACATGCGTTTTTCGCTGGGCGGAACGATTGGCACGAACCATGAACCGGGAGCCGGATTGTGGGACAACTATAAAGCGGCCTTCCTCGCCATCCCCGGCACGCCCTTTTATGCAAACGACAATCCTGATTATCTGAATGGCTACACACCGTGGAACAACGAGTTTACGAACCTCCTCGGAAAAATGGACGAGAAGTATGTGGGTTACAGTATCAGAAATGACCGCAGGCTCAACGGTTCCTTAAAGATCACTTATGATATTGCGGCTGTTAAAGGGTTATCCGTAAGCGCTTTCTATGATTATTTTATCAATGCGCCCGACCAGACCAATTACAAAAAGATGTACAATACCTATTCGTATAACAATACGACGGATACTTACAACGTAGCGAAACTGGAAAACGGACCCAATTCTACCATCACACGCAGAGCCGATTATACGACCGGCACGAACATGCAACTGGCGGCAAGCTATAATAACAGCTTCGGTCAACATTCGGTCAACGGGCAGTTCGTCTTCGAGGAAGTCTATTCGAAGTGGGATAATTTTACCGCTTCGCGTATCTTAAAACTTAACACAGAGTACCTGTTTGCCGGGGAAGCCGACGGGCAGACCGGTTCGGGCGACAGTCCCGGCGATCGCTCGCAGCGCGCATTTATCGGACAAATCAATTACGATTATAGCGGCAAATACCTGCTGACACTTATTGGCCGTTACGAAGCCAATTCACGCTGGCCAAAAGATTCGCGCTGGGGTTTCTTTCCGTCGGTTACCTTAGGGTGGCGTGTCAGCGAAGAAAATTTCATCAAGGAAAATTTCAATTTCATTTCCAACATCAAGTTAAGAGGATCCTACGGCAGAGTGGGCGATGAAGGGAATGCCCGTAATTATCCCGATGTTTTTGTTGGGTATGAAACCCATAATAATTTTGGCTGGATTTTCTCCGACGGCGTGCCGCAAAAAGGTCTCCGTGCCACCGCTATTCCCAACCTGCAAAAGACGTGGATCACGGTCATCATGCAGAATGTCGGTATAGATGCCGGCGTGCTGCAGAATAAAATAACCGGTTCGTTCGATCTTTTCCGACGCGACCGCGACGGTTTGATGGCAGAAAATTCAGCGGTTGTTCCCGGAACCATCGGCGCCAATCTGCCGCAGATAAATATCAACAAAGACCGTACCTTCGGGTGGGAGGTGGAACTGACTTATCGCGACCGTATCTCCGACTTTAATTATTTTGTCTCCGGACAGTTTTCTTCCACGCGCAGGATGTGGAGATTCAGACAGGAATCGCCTGCATCCAACTCATACGACCACTGGCGAAACCGTTACAGCGGAAGGTACCACAATGATGATTTCTGGTGGTCGCGTAAAATGGAAGGCATGTTCACCAGTACGCAGCAAATCCGCAATTTCCAAACCTACCCCATCGGACAGGGCACGCTGCCCGGCGACTGGTGGCAACTCGACTGGAACGGCGACGGCATCATTAACGACCAGGACCAGTATCCAATGGCTACCAGAGGTTTGGCATGGCTTAACTATGGCTTTACACTGGGAGGAAGCTATAAAAATTTCGACTTGACAGCCAACTTTCAGGGCGTTTCACGGGTCTATCAGCAATTGAGCGAAGTCTTTACCGAGGCATTGCCTTTCGGCGGACAAAACAGTTTGAACTGGTACCTCGACAGATGGCATCCCGAAGACCCCAATGCCGATTACTGGCATCCCGATACGAGATGGATTTCCGGATACTATCCCCTCACAGGCGGAGACGGTCGCCGTAGTCAGTCGAACGGTATCAATGATGCTTCCTACCTCCGTATGAAAACGCTGGAAGTAGGCTATTCATTACCGGCAAGACTGTTGGCGAAAGCAAATATTAAAAATTTAAGAGTCTTCCTGAATGGTTATAATCTACTAACTATTACACCATTACGGCATGTAGACCCTGAACGTCCGAGTTCGACCGCGAGGGCGGGCGGAGCCGATGAAAATACCGGCTATGTCGGTATGTACGGATATCCAAACAACAAAACCTATACCGGCGGATTAAGACTTACATTCTAAAAATGAACATCATGAAAATAAAAAGTTTATATATATTTATTGCGCTTTGTTGCGCCGGTTTCATCTCGTGCGTGGATTTAGACCTGGAACCGAAAGGACAGTTTAGCGAATCGGATTTTTTCGGTTCGGAGTCGGGCGTTCAAACTTATTTTGCCGGCTTGTACGGATGGCTGCCGATTGAAGATTTTCTTTATGCAGCAAATAATAGCAGAGGGTACCGTAACAGTAATAATATTGATAATAGTGGCAGTGACGCCTGGGGTACATGGGAATCGCAAAAACACTTGGAAGGCTCCATGTGCGGCGAGTTTGTCGGACCCAATCAGGTAAATAACGACGGGCCCAATTACTGGCGTTATGACCGCATACGCGACGTGAATACCTTTATCAATAATTTCGAAAAATACAAGAGTAATTTTACGGAAACCAAATATAACGAATTTTTAGGCGAGGCCCGTTTTCTAAGAGCTTATATCTATTCGGGTATGGTGAAACGTTACGGCGGAATACCTATTATCAGCGAAGTTCAGGACCCGATGGACGACATCGAAGTATTGTCGGTCAGACGCGACAAAGAATACGACGTCTATAAGTTTATTTACGAGGATTTGAAATTTGCAAGTGAAAACATGACGGCTACTGCCAATAAGTATCGCGCGACCAGATGGACAGCGCTTGCCTTGCAGTCGCGTATGATGCTGTATGCAGCATCGATTGCTCGATATACGGAATTTTTTGATTATGGTAACGAAGAGGCTTTTGTACAGGGTTTGGTAGGAATCGGCTCCGACAAGGCCAGAGAGTTTTTCCAATATTCGTATGACGCCAGTAAAGATTTAATTGAAAATGGACCGTATTCATTATATAATGCAGAGGCCGATTTGGCAAGCAACTTCGCGAAGATATTCTTAGATAATAACTCGTCGGAAACCATCTTCTTCAAAAATTATATACACCACGATCAATTCGATCGAAATGCTTTCCTGATTGGTCACAACTGGGATGCGCTGATGCTTCCCAATACGCCGCGAAACCCGATGTCGAATTTTGTCGGCAGTCAGGCCTATCCTTCTCTAACCACGATGCGGCGGTTTGAAGGTTTTCCCGACCTGATTGCCGAAGACGGGACGCCCAAACGCTGGGATAACCTCGAAGACATCAAGGAAAACATGGAACCCCGTATGCGTGGCAGCATGTTTTTTGTCGGCGATCAATTTCAGGATACGCCTTTCGATATCCGTCGCGGGATATACAGGACATTCAACTGGAATGCCGATATTATTGTAAACGGAACAGCTGATGAAGCGCCCAATTCAAATGACAACCGTCTCATAACGGGCGATGTAGGCGTGAAGTTCAGGTTGACAGACGATCAGGCTGCCGGTATGAAAAATATGAATGTGCTGACGGATACGGACGGCAGTTTTATCTATCAGATCGGCGAACACGGCATTAAAAATTCTACCGGCGCCGAGAACAATTGCCTTACCGGCGCCTATGTTCGCAAATATATCAATCCGGGTATGACCAAAGGCCGTATTGTAGAACATGCCAGTTTCCAGCCCTGGATCATTTTCCGGTTAGCCGAAGTATATCTGAATCACGCGGAAGCCGCTTATGAATTAAACATGAAGGACGAAGCCAACACCTACATCCGCAAAATACGCGAGCGCGCAGGCTGTAAAAATTTAGATATATCAAGCGATGAAGCCGATGTCTACAAATGGGACTTGGACCAGACCAGACTGGCTTATCCCATTGATGTGGAACTGCAGTTTATTCGCGATGAACGCTTTCGCGAACTGTGGGGCGAAAACCACCGGTGGTGGGATTTGCGGCGCTGGAAAGTGGCCGACGTAATCCTGCGCGACTACCGGCAACGTATCCTGGGCAGTTATTACATATTGGACGAGGACAAGTTCATTTATTTGGACGAACGTGAAATGGGTAACCGCGCATGGAACGCCTCTCGGACATGCTACTATCAGTCAATCCCTCAAGGTGAAATCAATAAAAATTTAAACCTTTTACCTCAAAATCCATTTCGTTAATTATTAAAATTAGAAAATATGAAAAAAATAATATTTTTAGTAACGGGAGTAGCGCTGCTATGTTTATCTTCCTGTTTCAAATTAGATAACTGGGATGAACCCGGCAGTACATGGGAAGGTACTGTGACAGATTCTTATACGAATGCGCCCCTTATGTCATCTCAGAACGACTGGCAAATACGTATATGGGAAAAATCGTGGACAGGTTTTCCGGATGGAGCATCCGATTTTCAGGAACTGCGTATCAAGCAGGACGGCACCTATTTGAACACCAAATTGTTCGACGGCACCTATGATCTTCTGCCCTACAACGGTCCGTTTTGGCCTGTTGATACAGTGAAGAGCCTTGTGTTGAAAAAACGCATAAGGCACGATTTTACCGTCACGCCGTATCTCCAAATCGTCGATTTCAATGCTTCACTGTACAACAATGGCGGTTTGGATTCCATAAAAATCACTTTCCGGGTGAAAGCGCCTCTCTTGCAAAAAGGCGACAGGGCGCTTCCGCGTCTTTATGAAATGAGGGCATTCCTGAGTCTCACGCCCTATTGTGGCAACGGGAGCGACAGTAGCATTGGCGTTAATGAGTACACGGCTAACACCAACATCAACAATCTTGATGAAGCCAAAGGTGTACGCGTCACGTGTAATAACAACAATAACACCAGTTGGGCAACATTGCTGGAAGGCAGTTCGGATAATACTACACAACTGATTACTTTGTCTACACGTGTAAAAAGTGGCTATACCTATAATGTCCGTGTCGGAGCCAGCGTAGACGACACCTACCGAAAGTTTAGCTATTCGCCGATTATCAATCTTACAGTTCCGTAAGTAATCGGTTATTCACGTCATTGCGAGGAACGAAGCAATCCGGTATATTCAATTACGAATTACGAATCCGGATTGCTTCGCAGTCTCGCAATGACATGTACGCTCTCGTCATGCTGATACTGAATACTTCAATGAAAAATATGCTGTTTCTCCATCTGTCATTGTTATTTGGTTTCATATTTACCGGTAACGCGCAAGAACCAATCACTAAGGAGGCTGTTCAGGACAGTATAATAACTCAGTTGGGACTTTACCCGCAGGAAAAAATTCATCTGCATACGGATCGTGCGATGTATGTGTCCGGCGAAAAAATATGGTTCAGGGCATATGTTGTCGATGCGTTCTCCCACCGGTCGCCGACAGACAGCCGGTATGCCTATGTCGAACTGATCAGTCCTGCCGATTCACTTGCTTACCGCGTGATGGTAAGCCTTGATGAACATGGACTGTTTCACGGCAACATCTTCCTGTCGGACAATATGCCGGAAGGCGAATATACCCTGCGAGCGTATACACGGTATATGGAAAATGCAGGCGACGACTATTTTTTCAGGAAGCCTGTCAGGATATATAACCTGAAAAAGGCAACTGAACAGCAGACAAAAAGACAGACCGCAGTTCGACAGGGTTTGCTACCTGGAGCCGGTTACGAAGTATCATTTTATCCGGAGGGAGGCTATCTGACGGAAGGCGTCGCCTGCCGGGTGGCATTTAAGGCGCTGAACAGTGCAGGCGCTTCGGAACACATAACCGGCGAAGTGGTGGATCATGAAGGAAACAGGATAGATGCAGCAAATACAGTATATGCCGGTATGGGCCTGTTCAACATCATGCCGGAACCGGACAGGGAATACTACTTTCAATGCAGCAGTCAAAGCGGAATAGAAAGGCGTTTTCGGCTGCCTGCGGCTAAAAAGACGTATTCGCTGGCGGTCGCGCGCCGAAGCGGCAGTTTTCTGGTAGAAGTTAAAAAAACGCCCGGCCTGCCCGAACAGCCCCTATACCTGCTTGCCCATTGCAGGGGTGTGGTGCTCTATTTTGCCGCATGGGACTATCGCAGTACTTATCTCACATTCTTGAAAGACTGGCTGCCGTCGGGCACAATACAGTTTACACTATTTGACGGCGGGATGAATCCGCTCAGCGAACGACTAATTTTTAACAGGAACGACGATCAGGCTACACTCGTTTTTTCTCCTGACAGGTCTTACTATCAAAAAAGAGAGAAGGTAACAGCAGGCATTAACATAACCGACCCTGAGGGCAATCCGCTGGCAGGCCACGTTTCGGTAGCCGTCACGGACGACAGGGATATTACGGTCGATAACAGCCATACCATCCTGTCAAGTCTACTGCTGTCCTCCGAACTGAGGGGTTATATCGAATCGCCGGGATATTATCTGCAGGACGATGCCGGCGCGGTGGCGGCGCTTGACCTGCTGATGCTGACGCACGGATGGCGGCGTTATGATATTCCGGAAGCGCTAAAGGGTCATTACACGCTACCAAAAACCGGCTTTGAAGAAGTAAAAGAAATAACCGGAACAGTCAAAAGCCTCCTGCCGGGAAGGCCTGTCGCGAAAAGCGAAGTGCTGATGCTTTCTAATGAAGGCGATTTTGAGCGGTTTGAGACCGATTCCGCCGGTTTTTTCCGTTTTTACATTCATCCTCCGGATAGCATCAAATATTTTATTCAGGCCCTGACTAAAAAGGAAAGCCCGCGTGTGGAACTTGCGCTGAACCGTGAGACGTTTCCTGCGCTGAACCGTATCCCGAAAATCCCGTTGTCGGTTACCGCAGACTCGATAACAGGCGAAAGCGCATCCATTTTTGTAAAAAAGGCAGAACAGCGGGTGCAGTATGATGATGATATGATGTATGTCCAGTTGCCGGAAGTCGCGGTAACAGCCCGTGTGATTCCTAAAAGAGACGAGGTGCGGCTATCCGTTTTTCCGTTTAACAGCAGTTCGGACAGGACTATCTACCGCGAAGATTTTGAACATTTGAATGTGCCTGTTTCCATGCTGCTTAGTATTTTTGACGCCGGTATTAGAGTTTACGGAGGTACGGTAATTATTCGCAATTACGGGCCTGCCCTCATCGTCATCGACGGCATACCTGTCGAATATGGCATGCTGGATGATTTAGTGTCGGTTTATAATATAGAAAGTATTGATATTTTCAAGGGAGCTACCGCCGCCGTTTTCGGTATGCGGGGCGCTAACGGAGCCATCAGTGTAACGACAAGGCGCGGAACAGTCGGCAACTTAGACAGCCCTGTCTTTAATAGGGCCGTATATACGCCGACAGGGTATCAGAGGCCCGTCGAATTTTATGCGCCGAAATACGATACACCGCTATCAAAAAACAGCGCAATCCCCGATTACCGTTCCACCCTCTTCTGGAAACCGGACATCATTGTCGCCGACGACGGCAGGGCGTCGTTCGACTTTTATGCTTCCGATCTTCCAACGACCTATACAGTTACCATCGAAGGACTGTCAACCGATGGCAGAATCATCTGTCAAGTCGAAACCATTGAAGTAAAATAAAGTAAGTTCTGCTTCAAGACAGGCTCGTTCTGCTTCAGTTAAAACACCCATTCGTCAAGCGTGTCTTTCGCCACATTGTTGAAACGCCTTACTTTGATAATGTAATATTCGGGGTGTAGATCGCCGATATACTTTTTCCCGTATAACTGCTGCTGTTTGGAAGTCAGCGTTTATTACAGGTCGAAGCTGTAGGTATGTCCGGCTACTGCATCGAAAACGATACATTCACCGTTGGATTTGTCCATCTTATACCGGATTACGGCGCCGTCAGTCAGGTCGGTTACGGTCGGACGTTTTCCTATCCACGGGTTCATCAGTTGAAGCGATATGCTACGGCGGGCTTTCACGACAACGGCCTGCACGCCCTGTTCGTTTCTCGCGGCGCTGACTTCAAAACCTCCGCGCGCGAGGAAACCGCGAAAGGTAGCCACCGTCCATTCCGGTACGACGGGAAAGAGGTGTATCCTGCCGGAACGGCTGTTCATCAGGCGTTCGGGAGAATTGATTACCTGACGTGCCAGTGCGGTATGATCTTCAATCTTTGCCGCTCCGTAGGCATACCGCGCCGGGACATAGTCGGCTGAAGCGCCTGTGAGGATATACGGGTCGGCGTTGTTGCCGCTCATGAGTACGTCGGCCGTACGGGTCATCAGGTCTTTGAGTTCCTGCGGACTGTCGAGGTTGATCTCGTCGGAGAGGTTTACAAGGTTGTAACCGTTGAACATAAAATGGTCGCCTCGCGTATAGCGCGGAAACGCCATTTCGTTTGCGCCGAGTATCTCGCCGCCATTGACCCTGAATATAGGGTACGGCGCAAGATTTTCGGCTACTTCGCGCCAGCCGGGAACGAGGTCGGCATCGACGTTCAGGTATTGTGCGGCCTCAATCGCGCAGTTGAGCGTCTTTCGGAATACGGTAAGCGCGCCGGTGTTGTTGCGCGTATATTTCATCCGGTACGAGATGCCGTAGCTTTCGGTCTCGACCGTTGGCTCGAGGTTGAATACCTTGCCGTCCCATCCGCGGCGGGCAAAGGCCTCGTAGAAGATAGCGAGGTCTTTCAGTAGCGGGTAGACGGTACTTTTCAGCATGGCTTCGTCGGCTGCATAATCCCAAAAATTCCAGAGTACCTTCATCACCTGCCCCGGCACCTCCATGCAGAAGTCGAGTACGCCGTTCTCGACATACCACGGACTTTGTGCTGCCGACGGCAGATAACCGTGTGCAATACACATACCCGGAAGCCCGAACTTGAGGCGCGCCTTTTCTTTTAACGTCTCATGCCATGCGGTCAACAAGTTAGGCCAAAGCATCTTAGGTTCGTACTGGTTGCGCATGAAATACCTGCCTTCGGTGAACAGCTCGTTGTAACATGGCAGCGAGTGCCAGTTTTGGGTATCCGTATCATAACCTGCATAGCTGGCGCTGCCTTCCATATTGCGCGGATCGGGGTTGTTGTATCCCATGTGTCCCGACGTCCAACTCGTGAACGCTTCGTCGAAGAAAGAATCGGCAGCCCGGTTGCGTTCTTCCTGTGTAGCGCCCAGCAGGATACGTCCCTGCTCGCGTTTTTCATAAAGAGCGTCGTACCAAGCTTCGTTCTCGGCTGCAATACCTTCGAATCCGAGTTTTTCGGCTTCCAATAACATTTTCTTTGCCTCTTCCATGTAGTCGGGCGTTTCGTTCAGGGTAACAACCGCGATATAAAGTTTTGCGTTGCCCGAGGTGGCGGGCAGTTTTGCGTTTATGGCAACCCCCGGTGCATTGGCAACATACGAATAGCTCTCTGCCTGTATTTCCTGCATCTCGGGATGCGTCATTGTGCGGATATTGGGTACCATCAGGAAGCCCTGATTATCTCTTGGTATGTAGGGTATTGTTCCGATACCTTTCGCCAGACCCATAGCGGTCAGCTCGGCGTTGACGCCCGAAACCAGCCCCATCATCACATAACGGAAGCCCTGCGGGAATGTTTTTTCAGCCGGAAAAACCTGATGTACCCAGAAAAAACGACCGTCGATGCCGGTTGTCGGCGCCTCGAACAGCCCGTTCACGTCCCTGTCGGCATTAAAATCGTAGTATTCGACAGGCTGGTTGATGTCGGCAGGCTCGTATTGCACCACTTTTTTATACGTGCCGTCGGCGTTCATATAGCGGCGGTGTCCCTGGTCCATGTTCCGGTAGATACGGAAGGATACGGGCGCCGTAAGTCCCCGGTAGGACAGGTCGAGTGCGGTAATGTTGCGTTTCATGCCTATCACATAGTTTACGTCCAACTCTTTGGCGTCCTTTTGCATGGAAACGCTTGTCACGCCGTTTTTCATCTGCTGCACCGCCTGCGGTTGCGTCCCGTCTTTAAACTCGTCGGCTTTTACGATGATCTGCCCGACGGATTTCTGACAGGGGAAAGGATACACTTCCGACCACACCGCATAATTGTACCGTCCGCCGCGCTTGTCGAGTACAAAGAATTTAGGGCGCGTCATACCTGCCATCGGCATGTCGTTGAGGTCTTTGTTGGCTTCGGAATAGGCGCCTTCCATCAGATCGTTCAGGGTGAAATGTTCGCGGTCGACATACCGGCGGTCGATCACATCGGTTTTCAGCAGGCTCAGCGTCAATTCATGGCCGCCGCCCCAGAGCGCCGCTTTGGTGGTTGGCGTCGTGATACGTACGCTCCCACCGCCCGGATTCATGCTGTTCAGTTGCCGCGTTGAAGTTTTAGTCTTCGCTAACGATTTAACAGTCATCTCTTTCGCAAAAAGTTCGTCGATGATACTTTGCGATACGGCCTCCCTGTTGCCGCATCCGGCAAGACCTGTGATCAGGATTAATCCGCTCACGAAAACCGGCAATAACTTTGTTGTCATAGTATTGTGTTATTTATTAAGGAGATAAAAATTTGATTCTCCATCCGTTATTCTGTTTTTTGATCAACAAAGATACATGGAAAATTTGGATTTTCAAGGTGCGCCTGAAACATCCGATGAAGTACGTATAAAAATTAGCACGACCTGTATTTAGTATATCGAAGTTGATTACTAAACATAGATTTTCATGTTAACCATTCCCCCTAAGGTATTATCCGCCTGAAATACACTTAATCTGTTATTATACAATTTCATACACTGTTTTGTTGAATTATTTTAATATCTTTGCGGTGTGAATATAGTATACTTGAATACATCCTATTATTTACACAATATGACGCCCAAAGATTATTTTAAAATTAACAAATCTGCCCGCAAAAAACAGTATGATGCGCTGCATGATTTTTATTAGAACGGTATGTCCGCCGGTGCAGTAACTTCCAAATACGGATATACGAAAACCTCTTTTTATTCTTTGACCAGGGATTTCACCAAATACCTCACTAAAAATCCCAAGGAAGATTTTTTCTTCAAAGACCCTTTTTCGGGACGAAAACCGGTCGGGAAACCGGAGGGGGGGGTTACGAAAGCGCCGTTGAAAGAGTTGATAATCAACCTGCGTAAGAAGAATTTTTCTATCGAAGAGATAGTTGTCATTGTAAATTCAAAGTCTTATAATATATCCTATTCATTTGTTTACAGCGTTCTCCGCAAGGAAGGTTTTGCCCGTTTACCAAGGCGCAGTATGCCGGAAAAAAACAACTGGCTTTACCCGCTGTAACAGCGCCGGAGACAGAACCCTTAACAGCAAGTTCACCAATTATCAGAACCTCTCCAGACTGGATGCGAAAAACATCAAATTCATCACTATCCGCCGCAGGGGGCGGAACGATGTTGGATGACATTAAGCAGATTACCGATTGGAAAACCATACGGGTTGAAACGGTCGGATTGAAAAAGAGAACGCTCAAAGTCCATGAACAAACCGTCACTCTGTCCGGTTACAGGGATGAAAAAACGACTTCTTTCACCTCAACAGAGTTTCTTCTTTGATGGTGATTAAAGTGGATTTCGACTTGACCATGTCTATCCTTGCTCATAACCTGTACCGGTTATTTGCCATGTCTTTAGAACGATACCAAAATATGAGCGACGAGCGTATCTATGCGAAATTTGTTGTAAATAACGGCGATATTTCCATCGAAGAAGCAGCTATCTGTATCGACCTGAAAAAGAAAAGGGAACTCCCGTTATTACTTGAGTTTTTAAAAAAATCAAATGACTTGAAGCGCCCGTGGTTAGATAATAAAACGGTTGTTTTTTGCATAGTATGCCTGAAACATTATAAAAAAAATTGATGCCGGCATACCCGCATAGTAAGTATTTTCCAACCATTTTTTACTCTTTTTGTTCATGCCCATATCGTTTCCTCTCTATCACTTACATAAACTTTGATATTGTTTCTCTTAACACCCTTAAGATGTTCTCACACAATCGTGGTATTTCATAGGGGGCGCTTATATTGACATGAAAGTTATACATGGGTATGTTTTTCATGATTTCTTCATTAGAAAGTGATGAAATAT
>Ga0082212_10002967_pt1 | contig 24306 bp, 21 predicted proteins | sample TergutNt197P3_FD_71548 | JGI IMG/M metagenome (GOLD analysis project Ga0082212, IMG submission 71548) | Neocapritermes taracua P3 segment gut microbial communities from Petit-Saut dam, French Guiana - Nt197 P3 | ecosystem: Host-associated > Arthropoda: Insects > Digestive system > Gut ... | reverse complement strand
ATTGAACCGTCTTTCCCATCCAAATCCTTAGTTATATTCGCCCCGGCCTCGGCACGGAGGTTGAAACCCGCGATCACCCTGGCAAAGTCCACGCCGATCTGGTGGTAGTAATTGTAGTCTATTTTAAGAGCCGGAATGGAAACAGCGGGCCGGGGCAGTCTTCCGAAGTAATATTGAAAACCAAAGTCCGAAGAACCAAAGGAAGTGGTAAAGCGCGCGCCCGCCTGGGCATACTCCAGCGTATCGGTTTCAGGAGGATAATAGTCGCTTAAATCAGCCGGCAATATCATCGTCTGCAATATCTTTATCTGACTGGGTGCCCATCTCCCCGAGAGATCAGTATCAAACCTATGTCCCTCAAACCAAGGGACAAAAACCGCCTCCGCTTTAGAAAAAGACCCAATTCTGTACGAGGCGTGAACCAAGGGACGCGCTATTTTTAAATCCATGGTGTCGCTGAAATTGGTAAGATTGGAGTAATCCAGCGGGTTTATTACATCTAACGGACCAAAACTGTCCGCCTTGCCCCATGTCAGTTTCCGCAGCCCCGCTTCTATTTCCAGGCTTCCGAAGAATACGCGAAGATACGCTTCGTCTATTTCAACAGGCTGCGGTTTTGTCTGCAGTTTCAGGTTTATCACCCCGTCTGCGGCGCGCGTTCCTGCGAAAAAATTCAATCTTCCGGAAAATATATCGCCAAGTTCAATAGATTCCGCTCCATCGGAAAAGTCTTTAAAGTACCCCGCCATCGATGCAGAAACCTCTCCGCTTATGGAAACGGATAAAGCGCTCCCTGATGAGCCGTAATCATCAAATCCAAAACCGAAATCATCGTCAAAACCGAACCCGAAATCCTGCGCGAAAAGCGGCGCTGTTATGAGCAATAAAATTAAAAACTTTTTCATCAATATCTCCCCGTGTCAAGAAAATTGGTGGTAAAAACACCTTCAGGAATATTTCTGTCATACTGGATTATATCCATATAAATAGTTGTCGATGTCCCCGTTCCAACAGTAGTCACCTTTGTCTGCCTTGGAGTATCGTGTCCTTCAACATTTTCATAATTGGAAATTTCCAGCACCTTTACAAGTTCTCCGCGCCTGTTGTACATTTCGGTTTTATAAATCCGGTTATTTGATTTATCAATCCAGATAACCAATTTTGAATAAATGTACGAGGTGTCTTTTGGTACAGATTGAATTACATAGCAGGCGCTCCCGTTCAAAGTCTCTTCGCGTAACAGAGTGTGGGTGTCAAGTGAAGAATCCCTGTCCATTAATGAAATATCGTCATAGTAAAAATCAGTCCCCATAAAACTGCCGCCGCTGTCCGAAGCGGAAATACGCCTTGACCTTCCAAGGCTTGGCAGATAGATCCACTGATCCGTTCCTCCGCTTGCATTATTCATTGAAAGAAACCTTGTTCCAGCCTGGCTTGCCGGAGCCCGGAATACAATCATGGTACGCGAGCCGTTGGGACCATCCTTTGAATATTGATCCAGTTCCAGCGTACTTGTACTGCCATTCCTTGCAGCGGTTACCATGCGCGAACGTGTTTGAAGAGTTTCCGACTGATTACGGTTTCTTGCAGAATTGACAATGGAAGCCGCATCCTGAGCGTTAAGCACAACAGCGCTCATCAGTAAAACGGAAAAAGCGATCAATTTTTTCGTAATTGATTTTTTCATGATTAAATCTCCCTGTAGATAAATTTTGGTTTTATAACCATAAGTAAAGCCGGAATCACTGTCAGGCTTACAAAGGCTGTTATCAGCATGCTTAGCGCGATAAGCAGTCCAAGGTCTGCTATTATTCTGAACTGCGAGAACGCAAGCACTCCGAACCCCGCTCCTACGGACAGTGCATTTATTATAATGGCTTTTCCGCATCCGATAAAAGTCCTCTGCAGGAAATCAGGGTTTCCGCTTTTATACTCGCGCTTAAAAAATTCTATAAAATGAATTGTATAGTCAATCCCTATTCCTACTGCAAGGCTCGCTATCAGCGCAGTTCCAAGACTGAGTTTTATTCCGATAAAACCCATCACCGCGAAATTGCAAAGAATCGCAAGCGTAAGCGGAACCGCTCCTATGAATCCCGCAATAAACGATTTATTGGAAACAGCGACAATGATGAACACGATCGCTACGGAAACCAGAATCGATATAAGCTGCGAATTAAGTATTAAATCGGTAACCGCCATTTCGTAAATGATACTGCCGCCGATTATCACCTCGACATTTTTAGGGAAGTTAGCCGCTATGTACTCCTTAACAGTTTCTATTACCGCCTTGGAGTCTTGGCTTCCTGTTGTGCGAAGCTGTATTACAGTCCTTATCGCAGTGGGCTCCAACGGATCATTTGCGTACTCCGAATTATCGCCGCCGGAGAGCAGGATTAGATAATTTGAAATAAGGCGCTGGAGTTCTTCGGGAGTTTCCTTTCCGTAGCGTTTTGGGTTAGAGGGGATTTCATAATATGATGCGCCTTCATAATTTGTAAGCCGTTTTAACTCCCGCACAAGATCGTTTCCGCTAAGGTTTGGAGATCTTCCGGCGGCGCTGTCGAGAAGTTTTATCAAATCCGCCGCGGTGTAATGCGCAAGTTCAGTTCTGTCTTCCTGAAACGGCGTTTCCGCAGAAATGTAGGAGTTATCGTTAAAACTGTAGTCGTCAAATCCAAAACCGAAGTCATCAAAACCAAAGCCGAAGTCATCGAAGCCGAAACCAAAGTCATCAAACCCAAAAACATCATCATTAAAACCGAAGCTGTCAGGGGCGTTATACGACATAGAAGGTTTTAGTCCTTCGGGGCTTTCGTTTACATTGAATACCTGGTTTATCCTTTTTATGATGTCGGTAAAACCTGCGGCGTTTCCCACTTCCGGAACATTGGCAAGAAGGTAGGCGCACAAACCGTCAATGGATTTCAATACATCGGGATGAAGCAGTTCCTCTGTGGTCTGCGCCTGTACAACAAGAGCTAAATCTTTAGAGCCTCCGAAATATTCGCGGATAAACCGGTCGGAAAGACTTATGCCGGTTTCATTTTTAAAAAATTCTACAATGGCGTTATCTACTACCACTTTGGAAAGTCCGTAAATTGAAACAAGGACTGTCAGCGCTGCAAGGGTCAGCACTAAAATTTTTCTCTGTGCAATCCCGGTAAAGAAGCGGGCGACAGTCTCGCTGAAAAGGCTCTTGTCGCCTTGCTCCGCTTTACGTTCCTTTAGCACACGCGGACCGCGCAGTAAAAGAACAGCGGGAATAAAAAGCACCGCCACTATAAATGCGGAAAATACCCCGACGCTTGCGCAATAGCCAAACTCCCGCATCGGAACAATCGGTGTGAAGCAGAACGAAATAAAACCCGCAAGTGTTGTAAGCGCCGCAAGAAACACCGGCTTTATTAACTTTCTTACAAGAGTATAAATAAGCGTTCTGTGTTCTTCGGCATCCAGTGTTTTCCCGCGTATATCTTCCATATAGTGGGTAACAATGTGAATACCGTAAGCGCTGCCGACCGCTGTCAGTATAACAGGGAGTATTGTGGTAATGATCGAGAGCTTTATCCCGAACAGCGCGGCAATTCCGACAGTCCACACAACTGCAATGATGACTGTTAAAAGGGGCAGAATGACAAATGTAAACCGTCTTAAGGAAAAAAATAAAAGAGCGAGAACCACGATGATGACAAGCGGAATCAAAACGATGTTATCTGTAATCATAGACGCGTTTATTACATCGTTTAAAATCGGCTGCCCTGTGACATACACTTCCGCTTCGCCTGTAAAAATATCCGCGGCAATTCTGCGGATCTCTGCGATGCTTGCGGTTACTTCCGGGCGTGTAAAGTCAGCGGTAAGTACGTCAAGCGTCACAAGGATTTGAACAGCCGAAGTGTCGTCGGAAACAAGAGAACCCTGCAGCAGATCCCAGGAAGCGATGCGCCTTCTTAACTCTGTTATGTCCTCGGCTGTTCCCGAAAAAGACTCCGGCACAAGATCGGAGACAATGATACTTTCGCTGTCGCCTGTTATGTACTGCGTCGACATTATTGAATTGACGGATTTTACAAAATCGACATCTTCAGCGGCGTTTGTGAATTCCTGTATTTTTAAAAGAAACTCCTTCTCAAAAACCGTACGGTACGGGCGTTCAAGACCGATTAGAATCATTACCTGTCCGCCGAAAGTATCATCAATATATTCGGCGATTATTTTCGCTTGATTTTTATCGGGAAGGAAACGGATATTGTTGTTATCAAGTTCTGCGCGCGGAAGCTGGATCGCAAAAAACACCGTGATAACAGAGATGATAATGACAATCAGAGCCGGGCGTTTAAACAGTTTTTCCATAATTATTAATCCACAGAGAATATACAACACAGTGAACTAAAGACAACATACAGTTCGATTAAATATGTATTGTACTGAACAAAACAGCGGTATTATGTCAAGTTCTGTATAAATTATCGAAAAATGTTTATAAAATCAGATTTTAAATAAACCTATCGATATAACAGTTGTCGATGCGTTAACAGGAACCTTGTGCCTGTCAAAATTCCTTGAAGGAAAACCCCTGCCGTTCCAGTTCGTCATTCCAAGGATCTCTTTTGGGATTCCAAGAAAATTAAAATCCATATCATTGTTGCCGTTGGCATCCTGAAAAGAAGTGATAAGATATTCCCCGTACGGCAATGTTACTTCCTGCCTTACAGCCGTCGCCGTGCTTGGAAGGGAAAACGCCTGTGTCGGAGTTTCGTTTCTGAACTCTTCTGCGCTTCCGAATACTGCAATAATAATATTGCCGTTATTTACCACCACATTGGTTATTTCTATAGTAAAGGTACGGGTGTTCTGCGAAAAAGCGCAGACAGAAAATGCAAAAACAAAGCATAAAAAAATCAATCCCTTTTTCATATTTTCTCCTTATTGTACAGGCAAACGGAATATCATCGTAATTTGACTGTTAATAATATACAATATACTGGATAATAAAAGCAATACTAATTTTATCAGAATACGCTCCGGGAAAAATCGAATATGGAACAAAAAGAAAAACGCAAGGTGCGCTATACCAAAATGGTGCTGCGCGACAGCCTCATGGAACTTATGAAAACGAAATCCATCTTAAGTATTTCGATAAAAGACATCTGCGAACTTGCAGACATCAGCCGCTCGACATTTTACGCTCATTATAAAGATCAGTACGATCTTCTAAAACAGATCGAAAACGAAACGCTTGCGTACTTTGAAGACATGCTTAACAGATATAAAGACAAGCATACAAAAAAAGAAACCATTCAAATGCTGGAAGAGATACTCACCTATGTTGCAAATAACGGAAACACAATTCAGGTTTTGTTAAGTGAAAACGGAGATATCGATTTTCAAAAGAAACTGTTCTTTTATTTTATCATGCATAATCAAGTAACAAAATACTTCCCGGAAAACCAGCCGGATGATGAAACAAAGACTTACTATTCCGCTTTTCTTGTTCACGGCGCAATAGGCATTATCCAGTACTGGCTTAAAAATAACACGGCAATGCCCGTAGAAAAATTAGCCAGAATAATAATGAAGTGGACTGAACATCAGGTAAAAAATTAATAAAAAAACTACTTGACAAAATATGGTTCATGCGATAATACTGGTTTCGTTTAAACATCGGAGTTTTGGAGGATACAATGGCTGCAGCAGGAAAGAAAAAGAAAAAAGCGCCGCTTATCGATCAGGATTTCATAAATAAGATGGATACTTCGCTTACTGCGCTAAGAAATGAAATTGTGGATAATCTTGTCGCAAGCAATCAGGACTTTAAAGCGATAATGGAGGGAATGGACTCCAAGGATGTAGCGGACATTGCATCTGACGACATTGACCGCAGGATGATAGAGGCGATCGGTTTTCAGGAACTTAAAAGGCTAAGGCTGATTGAGTCGGCTTTGACAAGGATCAAACAGGGAAAGTACGGTCATTGTATAAAATGCAGTAAGAGGATTCCTCAGGACAGGCTGATTGCGATTCCGTACGCACTTATGTGCATCGAATGTAAATCTGAAGATGAGAGAAGGAACCGTTAAGCGATGCCGAAAAAAGCCGTCGTCCTTCTTGCGGAAGGCTTTGAAGAAGTAGAAGCTGTCACGCCTATTGATTACCTGCGCCGCGCAGGAATCGAAGTGAGCGTTGTTTCAGTTTCCGATAACTTAATTGTAAAAGGTTCGCGCAATATCGAAGTGAAAGCGGAAACCGCTCTTTCGCAATTGCCGCCTGGTGAATATGACGCCGTCATTGTCCCCGGAGGATTAAACGGTTCCAAAAACATAGCGGCGTCAAGCGAAGCCGGAGCGCTTTTAAAAAAAACGGCGGAAGCGGGAAAACTTGTCTGCGCAATCTGCGCCGCTCCCGCGCTTGTGCTGTCCCCGCTTGGTTTATTAAAAGGAAAAAATTTTACCTGTTACCCCGGAATGGAAAAAGAAGCGCAGGACGGCGTATGGAAAGAGGAAAGAGTCGTCATTGACAGAAACCTGATTACAAGCCGCGGAGCCGGAACAGCCGGAGAGTTTGCAATCGCAATCATAGAAAAATTAACAGACGAAGAAACAAGTAAAAAAATAGCAGAATCAGTTTTATTGTAAAAAATAATGCAAAATAATAAAAAATAGTAATATTTATTAAATTCAACCTGCGGTTGAATTTTTTCAACAAACAAGTTATAAACAAATTCCGATGCTTTTAATAAAATTAAAGAAAAAAAGGACGGTTTATTATGAATGCAAATGATTATTTAAAAACACTTTCGGAAAATATTTTTAATTTCAGAAAGGAAAAGGGGCTGACACAGGAAAGCCTTGCGGAAAAATTGAATATTTCGTTTCAGGCTGTAAGCAAATGGGAAACCGGGCAGACATCGCCTGATATTATAATGATTCCCATGCTTGCAGAACTTTTTGAAGTGAGCATCGACACGCTTTTCGGTGTAAATACCGGCAGTTTTTCCGGAACGACTGACTGGGAAGACGATAATGTTATACGCGGCGTTGTTTACAGAGGGAAAAAGATTTTAAGCTGTAATGATGATCTGTCAAAATTTACATTTACTGTAGAAGGCGATGCTGTAAATGTTGAAGCCGGCTGTAATGTAAACTGTAACAGCGTTGAAGGCGATGTTGATGCGGGGGGGAATGTTTCCTGCGGAAACATTGAAGGTGATGTTGATGCGGGAGGGGGCGTTTCCTGCGGAAATATTGGCGGCGACGCTGACGCCGGAGGCAGCATTACTTGCGGAAACATTGAAGGCGACGCCGACGCAGGCGGCTCAATACACTGCGAAAGCGTAAGCGGCGATGCTAATGCAGGGGGCGAGATTAAATGCAGCAGCATTGGCGGCGATGCAAGCGCGGGAAGCATCATCGAGTGCAGCAGTATTGGCGGCGACGCAAGTGCGGGTACAAGTATTAAGTGCGTCAACATTGGCGGTAAGGCAGATTCAGGCTGCTGATAAAAAAAAAGATTTTACCACGGAGACACGGAGATCTTTTATCGTATCTATTTTTCCTCCGTGTTCCTCCGTGGTTTATTCTTCTTTGCTTTATTTTTGCAGAATTTTCGCGAACGTTTTTAACTTCCCGCTTTTGATGCGGGTTCCCGGCACTTCAAGGATTTCGCGCGCTACCTTGTTGCCAAGCGCGGCGCATTCTGAAAGGGATTTGCCCCGTATCCATGCGGAAGTGAACGCCGCGCAGAAAGCGTCTCCTGCGCCAACCGTGTTCCGAGGGATGACGGTGAATGTATCCTCACGGTACACATTGCCCCCTGCGACAACAACAGCGCCGCGACCGCCCAGCTTTACAACAATGATCGGATAAATTTCGCCGTCAGTAATTATCTTAAGCATGGGGCAGACTTCCCGCATTATCATTTCTTCTTTTTCCTTTTCTGTAATGGGGACTTCATCGTTCCACGCTTTTCTTATTGCATTGAAAAATGTTATCGCTTCATCGGCGTTCATAAAAACAAAGAGGGGGTAGCCGCGGGCGTAGGTAAGTATTTCTTCGGCTTTGCTTTTTACCTGCATAATGGACGCCGCATCAAGAGCGACAGGAATCCCGCAGCGGCTTGCAAGGGTTAGAATGTGCTGAACAAGAGAGCGGCGGTCAAGAATATACCCGTCAAGGACTACAATTTCCGCTGCGCTTATTAGCTCCTCTGTGATGTTGGACTCATTTAGATTAAGTGCGGCTGCAGGACATGCGGCAAACCTTGCCTCCCCTTCGACATTGCACGCAAAACAGATTCCTGTTCTTTCATCAGACTGCGTCAAAATAGAATGAACTCCCGCTTCATTCATTTCCCGCTTAAAAAATTCCGCATCTTCATCCCGCCCGACAGTTCCTGAAAAAGCGGACTTCATTCCCAGCATCGCGGCAATCTTCGCAACATTCGCCGCGCCGCCGCCGGAAGTTTTTACCGCCGCAGAAAAATCGATCGAAGCGTCGCTTAAAACTGCCTGCACCTGTTCCAAAGTTATGTGCTGAACGGGATCTTTAATTCCGTATTCCAGCGCAAGAGAATTTTCAATACTGATAAAAATATCGACAACAGGGTTGCCGATACAGAGTAATTCTTTCATATTTAACCAAGTGTAAAGATAACAGACCTGTCAATCATTAACAACTGCAGGTTCATTTCGGCTTTGCGATAATCTCCGCAAGCGCGGGGTTTTTCGCAAGTTCATGCTCCAGCCCTTCTGCGCGTCCCTTGTTTACATAATCCCTGCTCTGGAATGAATATGTAAAGTGCGTATGTATGTCATACTTTCCCTGCATTAATGCAAAGGCGTCTTCTGTCATAACAAGTTCTTCGTCAGTCGGGATAATGTAGATCGGTATTTTTGATTCGGGCTTGCTGATAAGCGTTTCCGTATTCCTTGTATGCGACATTTCGTTTTTCTTTGGATCGTAAACAATCCCGATTCCTTCAAGACCATCCAGTATCTTATTGCGCATAAACCACGCAAACTCACCTACCCCCGCTGTAAAGACAAGGGCGTCTACCCTGCCCAAAACCGCCTGATAAGAGCCTATGTACTTTTTAACACGGTGCGCTTCTATATGCTGGGCTAGAAGCGCTTCTTTGTCGCCGGCGACTGCGGCAGCCTGAATGTCGCGTCTGTCTGTAAACTTCCCGGTCAGCCCTAAAAGCCCGGACTTTTTATTAAGAGCGGTTTCAACTTCTGCTGCGCTCATTCCCGCCTTTTGCATGACGTAAAAAGGAAGCGCTGCGTCAATGTCGCCCGAACGCGTCCCCATCACAAGCCCTTCAAGCGGAGTGATTCCCATTGATGTATCAAAGGAACAGCCGTCTTTTACAGCATTTACCGACGCGCCGTTTCCAAGGTGGCAGATAATTACATTTGTTTTAAAAGGGTCTTGTCCAAGAAGAACGGCGGCGCGCTTTGCAGTGTAAAGGAAACTTGTTCCGTGAAAACCATAACGACGCACCTGATACTTTTCATACCATTCTTTTGGAACGGCGTATAGATATGATTCCGGCGGCATTGTCTGATGCCATGCAGTATCCATGATCGCGCAGTGGGGGACATCCGGCAGTACTTTTTTTGCCGCTACGATTCCCATTATGTTGGCGGGATTATGAAGGGGACCCAAATCTTTTACTTCGTTGAATGCCGCCATCGCCGCATCGTCTACGATTACGCTCTTTATAAATTTCATACCGCCGTGAACAACGCGATGACCTACCGCTTTTATTACCGACATATCTTTTAAAACGCCAAGGTCTTCGCTTGTCAGTGTTTTTATGATTAACTCGACAGCGTCGGTGTGTGTCGGGCAATCCTGGTTTATAACTACCTCTTCCTTTCCCTTTACCGTGTGATTTATAAATGAGCCGGGAAACGTTACTTTTTCTACAATACCGACTGCAAGGATGTCTTTTTTCTCCCAGTCAAAAACCTGATATTTCGCCGATGAAGATCCGCAATTCAATGTTAAAATAATCATTTTTACCCGCCTTGGAATTTTATTTTTAAGTATCATATCATATTTAAAAAATATTTAAAAGTTGCCAATTCTCAATAAGAAGGAATTGTGCTAGAATTCTGTATATGAAAAAATTTATATTAACTATATTGATAACCCTCGCTGTATGTTTTAACGGATTTGCTCAGGATTTAATTGAAAAGGCTTTTCTCCGCGGAATTGAATATTTAAACAACGATGATTATAACAGGGCTATTGCCGAATTCAATATAATATTGAATCAATATCCGGATGACGAGACGATTCTTAGGTTACGCGCAATTTCATTTTACCTTAATGATAATTTTGACAAGGCGATTGCAGATTATACTTCTGTTCTTAGAATAGAACCCGACGATATCGAAATCCTGATCCTGCGCGCCGGCGCGTATCACAGAATTAACGACGACAGAAGCGCAATCGCAGATTACACCGAGATACTGAGAATACAGCCGAACAACACAACCGCGCTTAACAACAGGGCGTTTTCGTATATTACAACAGGCGACCTTGACAGAGCGATAGTAGACTTAGATGAGGCGATCAAGCTTCAGCCGAATTATCATTACGCGCTCAGCAACAGGGGTATTGTTTATTATGAAAGGGGCGACTTTGAGCTGGCAATCGCAGACTTTACAGCGGCGCTGGGAATACATCCCGGGTTTATCGAGTCCCTTTATTACCGCGGAATTATTTATTTTGAAATGGGAAACACAGAACTCGCCGCTGCAGACTGGGAAGCGGCGGTGGCGGTTGTACCGGACGGCAGTTATGACAGGTACTACATCAAGGAATCGCGGCAGAGGCTAGACAGCGTTAATTGATTTTTTATTTAAGCCGATCAAATAAGTCTCCATTGAATCGCCGCGGCACGCCTGCGGCTTAAAAGTTTTTGCAGTTTCAAAAAGAGATTTCATCCGTTTAAGAAGTTCCGCGCTTTCGCCGCCCTGAAAAATTTTTACCGTCATGTTTCCCCCCGCCGCAAGAGAAGCTTGCGCGTAATCAATGACTGCTTCGGAAAGTTCAAAAGAACGGCTTGTATCAATCATGCGGTTGCCCGTGGTTGCAGGAGCGGCGTCGCTTATTATCACAGAATACTGACCTTTGCCAATAATAGTTTCGCGTATCTGCGCTTCAGTAATATCGCCTTGAATAAAGAAAAAATTTTCACCGTCGAACAATCCCTTGTCAAACTCGCGGGAGAGCGGCGAAAGATCGACAGCGCACAGAAAACCCGGTTCTGAAGAACCTTGTTTTAAAAAACTCGCCTTACGCAATACATAAAGACTCCAGCTTCCGGGAGCCGCTCCAATATCTAAAACGCGGTTTATTTTTAAACCTGCGGCGCGCGAAAGTTTTAAGTTCGGTGTTTTGAATAAATTGAACTTTTCATCGATCTCTTTCAATTTATAAACTGAACGGGCGGGATATCCATCCTTCCGCGCTTTCTGCTGCCAGTAATCAGGTTTTTTATAATCCGCCATATTTATCCTTAATATAGAACAAAGCGGCAATTTGACATTTTAAAATAGCCACTTATACTGATACTATGAAAATTGAGTATAGCAGCAGACTGGAAAAAATTGAAGCGGAACTAAATAAATGGGCTGCGCCGATCCTTAAAGAAAAAATATTTCCCGGTGTTAAAGAGATAAACCCCGCATCGCTGGATTTTCTTTTTGCCCCGATAATTGATATGCTCTCCCGCGGCGGAAAAAGATGGCGTCCTCTTTTAATGACTCTAGTCTGCGAAACTCTGGGCGGAGGGGACGCTGCAATCCCGCTTTCGCCGCTTGTAGAGTTTTGCCACAATGCAAGTTTAATCCACGATGATATCGAAGACGACTCCGATGAGCGGCGGAATAAGCCTGCTATTCACACAATTTACGGAATTGATACTGCGATTAACTCCGGCGCATTTTTTTATTTTTTATCATCGTGCTGCATTGACGCTTACGCGCCGGAAAAGAGAGAGTACATCTACAAGCTGTGGGCGCAGTATATGAGAAAACTCCATCTTGGTCAGGCTATCGATATAAGCTGGCACCGCGATATAAAAATTGTACCGGAAATAAATGAGTACTATTCAATGTGCGCTCTTAAAACCGGAAGCCTTGCGCGGTTTGCAGCCGAGTTAGGCGCTTATGCTGCGGGCGCGGGAACAGAGACGGCTCATCTTCTTGGCATAGCTGCGGAAAAGCTCGGTATCGGCTTTCAGATACTGGACGATGTTAAAAACATTACAACAGGCATCCCAGGTAAAAAACACGGGGAAGATATTGTCGAAGGGAAAAAGAGTCTTCCGGTACTGCTCCATCTTCATAAATTTCCTGAAAAGCGGGAGCGGATTTTTTTCTTTTTGTATGAAGCGGAGATTAATGGTTTAGCCGCCCCGGAAGTCGGCGAAATGATCGAGACGCTTACAGAGTCGGGAGTTCTTAAAGAGGCAGAGGAAACTGCGTCCTCGCTTATTAACGAGGCGCGTGTGGTGTTTAACGCTCCCGATTACTGCGGGATAAAAGCGGATGAAAGCGGACGCAGCCTGCTTAACGGATTAATCGATTTAATTTCTTAGGAGTATTATGAAAAACATGGTGTTAAGCGAAATATGGTCAATTATAAAGACAAACCACGGGAATGCGATACTGCTAAAACCGAAAAACATGGATATAGCGATTCCGGTTTTTATCGGCACTCTGGAAATTCAGTCAATTTTAATCGGAAGGGAGGGGATGAAGCTGCCCCGCCCTCATACGCATGATCTGTTCCTCAACATGCTCGGGAATGTAAACCTTTCCGTTAAAAGAGCGGAAGTGTACGAACTAAAAAACGACGTCTATCATGCAAGGCTTGTGATAACAGGCGGAGAGTATTCAAACGATAAACCTTTGATTCTGGAAAGCCGTCCTTCTGACGCTTTCGCAATCGCCGCAAGAAAAAAATGCCCAATTTTTGTGAGCACTCAGGTTATTGAACAGACAGGCGTCCCCCTGGACTTTTTTATCGGCGATCTTGAAGAAGACGAACCGGAAAACAGGCATCAGTCGCTGCGGGAACAGCTTGAACAGGCAGTTGCGGAAGAAGAATACGAACAGGCTGCAGAAATCCGGGACCTCTTAAAATTACTGGAGAACGAAACAGGAAACGCAAAATAACTTGCACGACAGCGGAATCTTCAATAAAATTGAATCATGGCGTTTGTTGAAAAACACGGCAGAAATATTTTCACCCTTGCGGCTGTCCTTTGTATCTTTTCATTTTTAAGACCTGTATACGCAAAAAAAACAACAGAGCCTCCCGTCTCCGAACACGGAATCGGAGGCGGCGTCCTTAATAATGAAATAATCCACAGCGAAAATTTTATAGAACTGATTCCAGCTTCCCTTGAAATAGAATTACAGGAAATGGAGAATTCGGATCTTTGGTCTGTTCAAAAACCGCGTGTTCTTCTTTACGATTCGCACAGGGTAACTAGCGGAGAAAATATCAGCGAGCTTGCAGTCTACTACGGATTAAATCAAGACACGATCATTTCCATTAACAAAGTGACAAACAGCCGCCTTTTACAAATAGGGAAGGAACTTAGGATTCCCAATCAAGATGGAATTCTGCACACAGTAAGGGAAGAGGATACGCTGGTTTCACTTTCTGAAAACTACAATGCATCGATAGAAACCATCATGACAGTTAACGAACTTTTTTCCGAAAGGATCAGGGTGGGTTCTGATCTTTTTATACCGGGAGCAAAACTTGATTGGGTCAGTCTTCAGGAAATAAACGGCGACTTATTTATATGGCCCGTGAACGGAGCGATAACTTCTGCTTATGGATACAGAATGGATCCGTTTAATTCCGGGACGCGGCAGTTTCATACCGGAATCGATATAAGGGGAAGCACCGGCACTCCAATAAGAGCGGCGATGGCGGGGCGTGTCAGTCAGATAGGGTATGACAGTGTCCTTGGGAATTTTGTGATTATTAGCCATCACTCGGGATACAGAACGGTCTACGGTCACATGAGCGTAATTAGAACAAGAAGCGGCGCTTATGTCGCGGCGGGCGAACGCATCGGCGATGTAGGCAGCACCGGCTTAAGTACGGGTCCTCATCTGCATTTTACTGTTTATAAAAACGGAGTTCTTGTTAATCCGCGTTCTTTAATGAGATAGCTACTTTTTTCTTCTTTTCTTTTCCGGCATTTCCCAGGGCATTAAACTTATCTGTTCGCTCATGGGTTTCTCCCACGGCAGCGAAAGCAAATCGTCCTGTTCGGATTTTTTCTTTCTCTTTGGTTTGTAATCAATCGATGTATCTTCGTTTTCCTTAATTTTTTTTGCCCGTGTTAAAATGCGCTTTTCCGCCGCCGCCGCTGCATCTTTCTTTGGAGCGGTTTTTTTCTTCGGCGCTGGAGAGATTGCGGCTTCTTCTATAACGGGAGCAGTTTTAACGGAAGTTTTCTTTGCCGGCTTTACGGGAACTGCAGCATCCTTTTCTATAGTATCAGTTTTAACATTTGCTTTATGCGGTTTTACGGGAACTAATGCGGCGTTTTCCGTTGTATCAACTTTAACGCTTACCTTTCGCGGCTTTACAGTTTTGGAAGTTGTCTCTTTCTTCTTTGAAGTACTGCGTTTTTTATCCGTCTTTTTAACAGGAGTGCGTTTCCCCTGTTTTGCTGCAGGTTTTTCATCAGCAAGGTCTGTTATTTCAACCGCTTCGGATTCATCGAAGGCGGACATCATGGTATCGAATGGGGAAACTATATCCATGTCCGGGATGGTGTCTTCTTCCGGTTCTGCAACGCCGCCTTCCGGGAATTTCAAGTTGAATTCAATTTCGCTTGCAAGAGCAAGAAGCCCTCTGCGCAGTTTTGGTTCGTCCCTTCTGTCAATTTCCGCGTTAGCTGCAATTACTTGAGGTTTCTCCGCAGTAACCGCTTCGGTTTCATCAAGTTCCAAAACAATTTCTGAAACATCAATTTCTTCCTCAACAGGAGCTGCAGCTTCCGCTATTTCTTCAACTTCTTCTATTACTTCTGCAGCTTCTTCTGCCTCTTCCGCTTCTTCTATTTCTTCGGCTTCTTCTATTAACTCTGCTTCTTCAACTTCTTCTATTAATTCCGCTTCCTCAACTTCCTCGATTAATTCCGCTTCTTCAACTTCCTCAAGAGCTTCCGCTTCCTCTATTTCTTCAAGAGCTTCGGCTTCTTCAATTTCTTCTATCTCTTCCGCTTCTTCTTCAACTTCATCAAGTGATTCAACTTCTTCTATTTCTTCCAGTGTTTCAGTTTCTTCTTCGGTTTCCGTTTTTAATGATGTTTGGGAAGCGGTCAGAGTTTTTGTATCAAGGTTAGTTCCGCTCCCGGATTTCATTACCGCAAGAAGCTCGTCCCAGGAATTATCAATAATTCCGTCAATATTTTTTTCTGTGCGCCGCGTAAACCGCAATTTGCTTTTCAGCGCAGAGCGGGTTTCGTCGCGGCGCTGTTCAAGTTCCAGTATCCACCTTGCCCTTTCCTGACTGCTTTTTTTAACATACAGCTGTTCAAAAAGATTTTCGCGCAGATTTTTTATCCGGTTTTGCACAACGGTCTGCGAATTCGGCTTAAAGCTGATAAAAAAATAAAGAGCAAGGTAAAATGTCAGAAACATCGAAAGATACAGAATCTTTTTCATTGTTTCGGAGACAGAAAACAATGCGTCATTTACAATACGTCCAAAGTAGATTCCGTAATCTGTCTTAAAGGAAATCAATGTAAAGATAGAACCGGAGCCCGATGCATCAAGCGTAACCCTTGCAGGAGATCCTCCGCTCCATACTGCGGAAACCTCTTCCTGAATGTCGCTTTTAAAAGAAACGGGACACCCAAAAAGAATTCCCTGCGGCGATCCGATAATCGAAACATCGTCATTTATATTTATGCTTCCCTCTGCAATCAGTCTTTCAGCTAACGCTCCTACAGAAACATAAAAGACAGCTGTCCCGCGGTAAACATCCATCGAGTCTATAAACGGAAAGGAAAAAATAATTCTTTCGCTGTTTTCGTCCATTACAAATTTCGGGCTTTCGCCTTCAAGGACGCTTATCGAGTCGTAGGGAAGCGCAGAAGGGTCTTCGTTGTAGTTGCGGTAGGAAGTAAGCGAAAGATTTTGATCGAGTATGTCGCGCGAAGATGTCGAGTAATGGATACGGAGTCCGTTGCTGTCAACAAACTGAACCATCTGAAGCCCGCCTGTTGATTCAAGCAATACTCCGTAAACGTTGGAACGTTCGAAGATATCTTCATCGCTTTGATTGTAAAGAAAACTCCTTTGAACAGCGGGCTCGTTTAAAGTGGCGGCGAATTTATTTAAAAGTTCAAATATATGATTCTGGGAAAGTTCAGCGTCGCTTGAATTTTTTTTAACATACGAATTTACAACCGAGGGGTTAAAAAACCTTGCCTGTACAAACTCAAGGAATTCGCTGTCCGCAAGCCAGAAAACCCCGGCAAAAACGAGGATCGTTATTATGAGAACCAGTACCGGTTTTAAATAAGAAGGCACTTTTTTTTCCCGTATCTACACTAAATATCGGCGTTAATGTGAATTTTCCCTTAAATTTCGAATTTTTTCAACCTGTCTTCCATATTATACGGGAAAAAACATTATTAAATTTATTGTTAAAATTACGGTTCTGCAGAAGAAACAGGGGGCGCTGCGGAGGCTGCGGCAGGGTTTAGTCCAAGTGATTTTAACTGCTGCTCTTCTTCCTTCTGCGCGGTGTAATCATAGCGGAGCTGGTTTGCCTTTACATAGGAATTCTTCATCGCGGACAGTTCAGGCTTAATACCTTTAATTTTACTCCTGTCTTCGGCGGTGGCGGTTGCCTTGAAGTAGTCGTCTAACCCGCCCAGGGTCTTGTGAAAATTCTGAACATCATTGATGTTCTTTTCCAGATAGCCGATTATCTGCTCTTCGGTCATCCCGGAGAGTTTTTGATAGGCGGGACCGCGCATAAAACTGGACAGGATTTTTGACTTTTTATCCATTTCTTCGCGAAGCAGATGAAAGTTCACCCTCTCCTTTACGGGGATTCCCTTTGTGTTATCGAGGTATTCTACATTGTAAATAACATCTTCAGGTTCTGCATTTGTTATCTGCCTGATAAGTTCCTTAAGCGCGTGCAGAAAACCCTTTTTATGGCTCTCAAGCACGGAATAGTTTTCGTCAATTTTTGCGCCGATTTCGTTAAGCGCATTGGAAGCGCCGCCTATTACAACAATTCCGTTTAAAAGGATTGCTTTAAAATCTACAACTTTTTTAACAGTTTTCGCCTTTTCCTCGCGTACCATAAGCGTGCTTAAGATAGCGTCCTTTAAATCCTGTCCGCTGGATGTAAAGTCTTCCTTAATAACTTCATCAATGAGTTCTTTAAAGAAGGGCGAACCCGGCATTGCATTGGGGAACTTCTTCTTTACATTGTCGAGGGTCGCTTCGTTTGCGGACATGGTTTTTGTTATGTTTTGTCGGATTAAAAGTTTGTAAGCCTCTCTGTAGTAGGTATTTAAATCCTTCAGTATACCCATCGTTGCTGCAGTTGTCTTTGCAAGCCTTGAAAGACTCTCTCCTATTATGCTTAAGGTGAGTGTGTCGACTCCCGCCTTTGACTGCGTTGTCATTTCCGCGACGGCTTTTGTCATCATGCTCTGAGAGTCGGGAGAGAACGCCACCCAGTCTATATAGCGGACGAGCCCTACAATTCTTTTTATCCGTTCAAGGTTAAGAAAATCGATTCCAAGCTGATAAAAGTTGACAAGGTAGTCAAGCTGATTATCAAAGTTGGAAAGCCTTATCGAAAGCTGTTCGATCCTTTTCCCTTCCGGAAACACCCCTGACTCCGGGACTTCAAGTTCGCTTATTTTTGCTTCCTGTTTATACGGATCTTCGTTTAAAAGTTTCTTTTTAAGGTAGATATTGTAAAGCGAGGCGAAGGAAGTGTGAAATGTCCTTAGATTATCCTTGAGTTTTGAGAGTTCTGACCTTTCCAGCCACTCTTTCCGGGTAATCAATACCTGTTGGAGAGTATCGGCATAACCTGCAGGATCATTTTCAGCCATAATTAATTATTATAAATATCGGTAGGAAATTCAAATATTTGACGTTATTAACCCGAAAAATAGACAAAAAACCGAAAATTAACAGAATTTAGCCTAATTAGAACTCATTAATTAAAATAAAAATTTTAATAAAAGTATTGACAGAAAATTATTTTGATATCATAATGATATTATAATAATTTTGGAGGTTTTTATGGAGAATGTTAAAGCTATGCATTTTGATGAAAAGGAGCTTAAGCCTGCAAGCGGAATGGCGGTTTTGGTACTTACCACTCTGCTGCTTATTGCGGCTGTCATTTTGGCAGTATACGGAGCAGTTTTACTTGAACGCGGCGGTAATTTTAAATTTGGAATTGCGCTTTGCGTGGGGGGAGGAATCTATGCCTCGCTTATCGGGTGGCTGCCGTACCTTGGCTTAAAAATACTCAAGCCAAATGAAGCGCTTGTGCTGACATTATTCGGGAAATATTACGGGACTATAAAACGGGAAGGGTTTTTCTTTGTTAATCCATTTGTGACGGGAGTAAATCCGGCAGCCGGAGTCTCTACAGCTAGTTCGGCGACGATGGATCAGCCTAAATCAGCATTGTCAATCGGCGGAATCAATTTAAGCGGGGCAAGTTTTTCGGCTATTAGCAAAAAGATTTCGCTTAAGGTATCTACGCTCAGCAATGACAAGCAGAAAATAAATGATCAGCTGGGAAACCCCATCGTCATAGGAATTGTTGTAGTGTGGAAAGTTATAAATCCCACAAAGGCTGTTTTTAATGTTGACAATTATAAAGAGTATCTGTCAATTCAATGCGACTCCGCCCTGCGCAACATCGTGCGTCTGTACCCCTACGACACCTACGGCAACGATAATGAAAAAACTCTTCGCGGAAGCAGTCAGGAAATTGCGCTTAAACTTAAAGACGAGATCCAATCGAAAGTTGAAATAGCCGGCATCGAAGTTGATGAAGCGCGCATCACTCACCTTGCCTACGCGCCGGAAATCGCCGCGGCGATGCTTCAGCGCCAGCAGGCGTCGGCAGTAATAGATGCGCGGCAGATGATTGTAGAAGGAGCGGTCGGCATGGTGGAGCTTGCCCTTGCTAAGCTGAACGCAAACAACATCGTCACGTTAGACGACGAGCGCAAGGCGGCGATGGTCAGTAATCTGATGGTCGTACTCTGCGGAAACCGCGACGCCCAGCCTGTAATTAACAGCGGCTCGATTTATTAACAGGATTCGTTTTGGAAGAAAAAGACCTGAAAAAGCAGATCCCTCTTCGGCTCTCGCCTTCTTTATGGAAAGAGCTCTCCGTCTGGGCAGAAGATGAATTCCGTTCTGTTAACGGGCAGATTGAATACCTGCTGACAGAATGTGTAAGGAAAAGAAAACCCAATGCGGAAAAACCGGACGGAGAAAAGCAGTGATTTTAATAGCGGGAGTTTTTACGGAATACCGTAAATAATTTCCGCTTTTTGTAAAAAAAATTCCCTTCCCGATAAAGCGCCGTGCATATCCGCACCCATATATAGATATGAAATCTTCATTAAAAAAATTGACGGTGATCATTTTATCGGTTCTTCCGCTTGTCTATTGCGGACGGAATTCATCAGTCTACACTCTTGCGCTGCCCGAAGCGCCTAAGGAGTGGACGCGGCTGTTAGGCGAACCGGACTGGCGGATCGAATGGTTTGATTCAAGCGGGAGGAAGCAGTCAATGGACATTCCGCCTGGAAAAACAACCAAAATTGAAATCCCCGATACATGGACAAACCCTGTCGCGGCGTATCCTTACTGGCAAAATTTCAACCTCATACCGGGGCTGTTTAAACCTGCAGGCGCATTATTCCCCTACGATGCATTCGGCGGAAAATTGCACCTAACATGGAGGGCGGGAGTCGACGCTGTTTTCTACTTTGAACTTGTCTACGCCAACAGCGAAAACTCCGCAAAGATTCCCTCCTATTTTGACTGGATCAGATTCCGGGAACTTTTTGAAACAGGAGTTTTAAGGGAAGATGTCTGCATCGATCCGTGGCTTGTGGACTGGCGCAGCGTTGCAGAAAGAACAATCAGCGGAAATTTTGACAGACGCCGCCTTATTCCGCAGACGGCAGTTTCCTTAAACGTCCCGCTTCCTGTGCGCCGGTGGTACGGAACTTCTCCCTTTGCAGAGCAGTTAATTTTTAATGAAGGAGAAGAGCTGGTTTTTAAAACATATCCCGGCGTAAATGCCTGGATCTCTAACGAAGGAATATTGCGAAGCGAAGGAAAGGTATGGTTCTTCACTCCGTTTGACTAAACATTCCGGCTTCACATAGTCTACTCTATCCATTAAAATATTTACATGGCGAAGCTCTGCCTTGTACTTACGGCAAAAACTATCAGCAGAAACCTCGAGATTCTTAACAAGTACAGGAAATATGCAAACATTGCAGAGCTTCGCGTCGACTGCCTTGATGACGATGAACAGCTTCAGATACGCCGGTTTCCCGAACTTGCAGGCCTGCCTGTAATCCTTACAATAAGGCGGGACATTGACGGAGGATATTATAAGGGCGGCGAGGGTGCAAGGGTAAAACTTCTTGCGCAGGGTTTGGCTTATGCAAATGCAGACAGCAGATTCAATTTCGCCTACGTCGATATCGAGGAAGACTTTGATGTGCCAAGCCTTGAGGAAGCAGCGCGCACTTTCGGAACAAGAATTATACGTTCGTATCACAATCTTAGCGGAATAATAGATGACATTCCCGCAAAGATAAAATCCCTTCACCGCGCCGGGGACGAAATTGTAAAAGTTGCAGTTACGGTAAATACGATTGACGATGTTTTAAAAATGTTTCAGGCTTCCAAGGCATGCGCAAGCATAGATAAAATAATGATCTGCATGGGTCACTACGGAATCTGTTCAAGAATTCTTGCGGAAAGATTCGGATCGTTTTTATGCTATTCAAGCGTGTTATCTGAAAACGAAACTCCCGGCGCAGCAGGACAGCTTGACATTCAGGAACTTGCAGAGCTTTATCACTTTCATAAAATCAGTAAAAAAACAAAAATCTTCGGCGTTGTGGGCTACCCTCTTAAGAACACCGTAAGCCCGTGGTTTTTTAATTCCGTGTTCGGATTAGAAAATTCAGATTCGGTTTATGTTCCGTTTCCGTCAGATTCTGTAAGCGGCTTTATGAAACTTGCAGAACAGCTTGATCTAAAAGGACTTTCCGTAACAGTGCCGTACAAGGAAGCAGTTCTTCAAGAACTTTTTGACAGTACAGCAGAAGTGCAGAAAATCGGCGCCTGCAATACAATGAGCAGGACTCCCGGCGGATGGTTCGGCGAAAATTATGACTGCAACGGATTCTCCGATTCGCTCCTTGCGTTTTTAAACAGAAAAAATTTTAAGCGGCTAAAAATTACAATCATCGGAGCGGGAGGAGTCGCGCGCGCAGTCGCCTCGGAAATTTTCCGTCTTGGAGGAAAAGCGCTGATACTCAACCGCACCGATCACAAGGCAAAAAATATCGCATCAAAGTACAACTTCCGCTGGGGCGGGATTGACGCCAAGGGATTCGAGATGCTGCAGAAATACAACGACATTATCATTCAGACAAGCTCAGCGGGAATGGAAGGAAAGGATGATATCGATCCCCTGGAAGCGTACGCGTTTACGGGAAAAGAAACCGTTATGGATCTTATCTACATGCCGGCAAGAACAGTTTTTTTAAAGAGGGCTGCCGATGCAGGCTGCAAAGTAATTAACGGTTATGACATGGTGCTGCGTCAGGCTTGCATGCAGTATTCAATTTTTACAGGAAGAGAAATTCCGAAGCAGCTTTTATCACGTCTTATTACGCCAGGAGCAAATACATGGAACAGGATCCGAACAGGTTAATGAAGGAAAAGGCGGGAAGAACCGCCGCGGATGAAACCGTTAAAAGCGGAATGAAACTCGGGCTTGGGACGGGATCAACCGCTATTCATACCGTGCGCAGAATCGGGGAGATGATTGCGCAGAAAACGTTATACGACATCTGCGTATTTGCAACGAGCTATCAGACAGAAATCGAGTGTGAAAGACTCGGCATCCCGTTTTACCCGCTTAACTCGCACGAACTTGCAGGCGGGCTGGATCTTACAATTGACGGCGCGGACGAAGTCGACCCCTTTAATAACTTAATAAAAGGCGGCGGAGGAGCTATGCTGATGGAAAAACTTGCAGCGTATTCTTCGGCATCCCTTGTCATCACAGTAGATGAAACTAAACTTGTTAAAAGCCTTGGGACAGGATTTCCCGTTCCCGTGGAAGTTATCCCGGAAGCGAGAGCGCCGGCTTCAAAGGCTATTGAAAAGTTGGGCGCATCTGTTATGATTAGAGAAGCGCTGCGCAAGGCAGGTCCGGTTATCACAGAACACGGAAACATCATTCTTGATATTCGTTTTCAAACCGGGACTTTGGTTGATCCTTCGTATATGGAAACCGAACTTAATAAAATTCCCGGCGTGGTGGAGAACGGGTTTTTTACAAGAAATCCGCCCATAATCTACATTGCACACAGTGACAACACGGTTGAAACAAGGGGGAAAAGGTGAACGAGAAAGTAAAAGAAATAACTTCGCGCGTAAAAGTGTTAAGGGAAATTGAAGATATTTCCGCCGATGCACTTGCAGACAGTCTTGGTTTTGATCCGGCTGAGTATAAACAGTGGGAGTCCGGGGAAAAGGAATTCCCCGTCGGCGCGCTTGTAGAAATTGCCGCACGTTTTAAGGTAGATTTATCGGAACTCATAAGCGGAATTGCGTCTAATTTGAAAACATACTGCGTTACGCGCGCAGGGCAGGCTCCGGAAGTGACAAGGCGGCCAATGTACGGATACTGGAATCTTGCGTATAACTTTCATAACAAAAGAGCCGAACCTTTCATTGTTGAAGCTTCTGCGGATACGGAAGAAAAACCTATTGCGCTTAACACTCATCCCGGACAGGAATTTAATTATGTACTGGAGGGGCGGCTGCTGATTTCGATTAGCAGCCATGATATTGAACTTGAACCGGGCGACTGTATTTACTATGACTCCGGACAGCCTCATGGAATGAAGGCAATCGGAGGAAAAGCCGCCCGCTTCCTTGCATTTGTGTTTTAATCTAAACTTACGGCGTTTCATTATAACGAAACGCTGACTTACAGGAGTTACAAATGGCGCTTCTAGATAAATATCTGCCAAAAACAGAATTTGAAACTTACGAAGATTTTTACAATAACTTTACAATCAACATCCCGGAAAATTTTAATTTTGCCTACGATGTGATCGATGTCCTTGCGCAGGAAAAAGGAAAAGAACGCGCGCTTAAGTGGTGCGACGAAAAAGGCGCAGAAGAATCTTTTACCTTTGCGGAAATCAGGGACTATTCAAACAAGGCGGCGAATGTTTTAAAAGAAAAAGGAATCGGCAAGGGCGACAAGGTAATGCTGATATTAAAACGCCGCTGGGAATTCTGGTCTGTCCTCCTTGCAATTCATAAACTTGGAGCAATCGCGATTCCGGCAACTCATCTTCTTACTACAAAAGACATCGTCTACAGATGCAATGCCGCAGATGTAAAAGGGATAGTCTGCGTCGACGATCACGATCTTATGCACAGCATTGATGAAGCGGAAATTATTTTGAATCAGAATAACGATTCAAACGATCTCTCCTACCTAAGTTTCAAGGCATACATCCGTTCCGTGCATACTCCAAAAGATCACGACCCGGCGGAAGTTGTAAAAAAACGTCTTGAAGAAAAGGCGAAAAAAACCCAGTACCGCCGTACAGAAAATCATGAATCGCGCAGCATCACTGACGGCGTTATCGGAATCTTTGAGTACGACTATACAACGGACACCAATTTTACGATGCCGGACGACCTTATAAAATGGACGGACTTCGGCTTGCTCTTTGATGAAGCGTCTCAGGATTTTAAAAAAACCCAGAACGTTAACTGCAACAGCGACATTATGCTGCTCTACTTTACATCCGGCACAACGGGAATGCCTAAAATGGTAACCCACGATTTCACCTATCCGCTTGGACACATCGCAACCGCAAAATACTGGCACAGCGTTGTGCCGGAAGGACTGCACTTTACTGTCGCGGATACCGGCTGGGCGAAAGCGGCATGGGGCAGTATTTACGGACAGT
>Ga0082212_10002966_pt1 | contig 24311 bp, 24 predicted proteins | sample TergutNt197P3_FD_71548 | JGI IMG/M metagenome (GOLD analysis project Ga0082212, IMG submission 71548) | Neocapritermes taracua P3 segment gut microbial communities from Petit-Saut dam, French Guiana - Nt197 P3 | ecosystem: Host-associated > Arthropoda: Insects > Digestive system > Gut ... | reverse complement strand
TTTTTGATTAAAACCGGATTTTATGCTTATTCACGAAACACAACTGCGGGTGCAATATTACGAAACCGACCAAATGGGAGTAGTACATCATTCCAACTACATCCGCTATTTTGAAATCGGACGCACCGAGTTGATGCGTCATATCGGGTTGTCTTACAAAGATGTAGAAGATTTGGGAACGGCAATGCCCATCACCGGCGTTGAGGTGCGATATTTTTTTCCGGCACATTACGATGAACTGATTACCGTTAAAAGTTTCATCAAAGAGACGCCGAAAGCGCGTATGGTTTTTCACTACGAAATCTACAACGAACAGAAAAAACTGTTAGCAGACGGCAACACCACATTAGCCTTTCTCAACAAAGAAACCGGACGTCCGCAACGCCCTCCGGAAACCCTGATGAAAGCGCTGGAAGGGAAGATTACGGCATCCCCGGAAAACTATCAACCATCCTAATGGTAAAATCGGGAAAAGAGTCCACAAATTGTACCGTGAAATCGGGAAAAGAGTTTACAATTCTCCATCTGCCGCATGAATCGGGGAAAGAATCCACCAATTTCACATTCAAATCGGGGAAAGAATTTACAACCTTAACCTTGAAATCGGGGAAAGAATTTACAATCTTCACATCACCGTAAAGCGGAATGCCGTTACATTCACAATCAATTACGTCATCGGCGGCAGTTGCTGCTGTTTCCATTTCAAAATAAAACCCATTGCCTTCAAAATCAGCAACATACATTCTTTGAGAATATCCGGCAACGGAGATCAAAGAAAATAACATCAAAGAAAAAAGATACTTTTTCATGGTATATGATTTTATAAGTTATTGACTTTTAGCCGAAAAGCAAATACTATGCCAAATGCCGTATTTAGTTGATAACCTATATTTTCACCGAATACCGCATTCCTTCGTTAGGCAGCACAAAAAAGTTTTCTACGCTGAAATTGATGTCGCCGCCTTGTATGCCGCTGCGCAGTCTGATGAAAAAGGTATGTTCGCCGTGCGGGACAATGGACGTTTCCCGAAAATAAATCAGGCTGGGGTCGTGTTGCGTTTTTTTCAGGTGAAAAGTGAAGTCGGAGTTGTTTTTGACGGTGATACGCGCGGTGCTGTCGGTGGGTTTTTCAACTTTCCATTCCAACGCATTTTCAAAAAGTTCTTTCAGATACTTTTCCTCGCCGATAACATATTCGTCGTGATAAACCGCCGTGCGTCTCTCCAACAACGCCTCGCGGATGCCTTCGGCGGTGGCTTCTTTGGCAAAGACGAGCGTCATGGTGCGATGTTTTCCTGCGGCAAAATCCACTTTCGACTGCATGGGATGGTGCATATCGGAGTTGCCCAGCATGGTTAGTTTTTTATCCAAACACCACTGATGCGCCTCCGGACAATAACGATAATTAACCACCTCAATACCGTTCATCAACCCTTCCTGAAACAGTTGGGTATGTTCGTCCATCCACAGCGTGGTGTCGGGCTGCTGCCTGTCCCAGTGCGGATGATTCCAAACGATGAAAGCATTTTGCGCTTTGGCGGCACGGAAGGCGTCCAAATATTCGGGCGTATCCAACAACTCCGCATCGTTGATAAACAACGCATTAGAATGTCCGGGCGGCATCTTTCGGGTGATTTCGCTGCCTTGAATCAAGATGATGCCCATCTCGTCTGCCTTCGTTTTGGCTATCTCGTAGGAACGGTTGCGCGACGCAACTATCTCTTTATGAGGACGATATTCAATATGGTCGGTGATGGCAATGGCGTCCAATCCTTCGCGGTACGCCTCATCAACCCGCACAGTGGGCCACACCAATCCGTCCGAAAAGACCGTGTGCATGTGAAAATCGCATTTCAGCGTTATGTAACCGTTCAGGTTCGGAATGTCGATATTCCCTCTCACCTGCGCCCACAGCGGCAACGCCAAACAAACCGCTATTAAGAATGATGTTGATTTTTTTAACATGAAGATTTATTTTATATTTTTATATTTTATTGTTAATCATTATTTTACATCTTATTTTTTACTCTAAACCTCTACTAACTTTTTTTTCACCAATTCCCATGCTTCCAAATTGTTATATTCCACATTCGGTTTTAACACGGTAAAAATATCACTTGTAAATTCAAAATCGGATAGTTTTTCTTCCATGTTTCGCAAAAATTGTTTGGCAGTAGGCGGTTTTAGTTCTGCGTGTTCGTAATGGATTTTGCAACAATGCAATAATTTTTCAATGTCAAACTCCAAATGTGTCAAACTCCAATACAGGTCAAATAAATCACGACCTTTTTTACGACCATATAGGGCTTTTAATTTTGTACTCAATAGTTCTTCTGTTGTGTAGCCTGTAATGTTGCATTGTCCTGAAAACCAAGTGTTTTTTACTTCAAATGGGATTTCTTTCAAACCTAAAATATTCAAATGTTCCCGCGTGTTGATTTCGATTTTCAAACGCATATTGACTGTCGGAGGCATTTCGCTCTCAAATCTGAAAATCAGCGTGTTATTGTGAATTTTCTGTTTAATTACGGGTTTTCCAAGAAATGACAACGCTTTTCGGATTTTGTCCATTGTTTCTTTAATGGGTTCTGCTTTAATTTGCACTAAATCAATGTCTTCAGAGTATCGAATTTGCGGAGTAATATACAGTTTGTGTAAAGCCGTTCCGCCTCTGAAAGCCAGAGAATTACGAAGAAAGTCATCGGAAAATATCTCTACGATTGCCCGTGAAATGATTAAATCTTGTTCCACCTGTTCGTTGGTCTGCCACGGCGCTTGTTTTTTCCAATCGCGTATATATAATTCAGGTATCATAAGTCGCTCTCTATCTGCATATTAATAATTATTTTCCATTTACTGTCAATTTCGCCTTTTCTTCCTTTTTTAGGCGACAATGGGACGGGTGAAAAAGATGTTTTACTCAAAATTTTATACAAAGAATTTGCCAATTTTTCATCGTTTACAACCGTGTCTAATATATATCCTAAACGCTGGATATTAGCCTTATTGTCAATGAGTTTTGCTATTTTTGAAAGTTGGGAAGGACGCATTTCTTCGTAAAGTTCCTGTAAAATGGTTGTTATGCGATTTATTCCGAATGTGTGAATATTTTCCAACAAATCGAAGGCAGTCAATTCGGGCGACGAAACATTAAGGTATCCTGCTCTGGTTTTCTTTTGTTCAATGGCGGACTGTTCCCATGTTTTTTTGGAAACAAAGGTAAGTTTCAGTTTTTTGTTTCGTATGCTTCGAGGGGCAGGCGTCTGAGCAACAACAAAATATTCCATTGGTTGCTGGTGAGCAGCACCATGCAAAGCCGCAGCCGAAAGCAATGCCACATAGTAAGGCTTGCGTAATGATTTCATCAATGCATCAACAAACAAATCGGGCGGCAACATGCCTCCTATGGCAGTTTCAGGCGTGAGAATACCGTAAAAAGCTTTGCGTATTTTCACAATCTGGTTTTTAACGGAATAGCGATACAGTTCTTGGGAGATACTTTGCTCCGACAAGTCGAATTTTTTCTTTACATCATCAAATGTGAATGTACATTGCCCTCGTTCTCGCAGGTCAAAGAAAAAATCCCTCCATTTATTTTGCTCTTTCTTATTCATTATATTATTGTATTCGCAAATCTATACACATTCTGTATAGAATTGCAAAGATACAACTTTTTTAAAAAATCAAAGAATCTTTTTTGCAGAAATAAGAAATTTCAAAAAAGATTGTTCGGAAAATCTACATGTTTGCATAATTCCCAATAAAAGTAAATAATTGTCAATGCCTTCACTAAAATACATCGAAATTTTTCTTTGAATTGCTATATGTCTCAATCCGCGTTCTGCCATATTGTTGTTCCATGGGATATTGTCATAATGAAGAAAAACAAACAATTTGTTTTTATTTTTCAAAAATCTACTTTGGTATTTTTGCGTGATTTCTGACTTATATTGAGAATTGGTAATGCATAACAATCTTCTTTATTATAGTTGATAATGGTTGATTTATAAAAATCTCTATTTTCACCGCTTCAAATCTATTACACATTTCACTGCATTGCAGCTAACGTTCTGCAATATGATTTATTTGAATAATTCTGTTCCGATTCCCCTGTTCCGATAATTCGGAAATGTGTACATATTCATGATGTATGCTACCTTTCCGTCGAGTACATCAGGAAAAGGCGGGACTACTGAAAAACTCAATCCGCTCGTCGCTACAATTACCTTGTTGTAAAGAGCAATCCAAGAGATAAATGTATTATCACCGAGTGCTTTACTGAAATATTCAAGGGTCGCTTGTTCATAGGTAATTCTGTCTTCTTCTGAAGTCTCATTTTTCATTTCTTTCAAAAAGTAACTGCGAATTTCCGGAAGTTTTTTCGAATCAGTTAAAACGGCTTTTCTGTATGTAATCATCTCTATTTTTAATTTTCTTTTTTTATTATCTCACTAAGAAATCCTATCTTTGCTTTCAATTAACAAAAAATAGTATGGCAAAGAAAAAAAACAAAAAGCAAACACTCCAACAACTTTCTCCCGAAAAATATATCCTCACAAGAGCCCGCTCGCTCCCGATAGCAGAATGTCTGATCAATGAAGATTGGAAAGAATCCGGATTGGCTGATATTATTATTTCCCGCCAGCATAAATCTGGAAATTATACAATGGGAGTATATCTTGCTGATATGTACTGTCTTGGAGTAAAAGATACTTTTTTTAAATACAATATATCCCAAAGAGAATATGCAGAACTGAAAGAAGGCTATCCTTTTGAACCTGTTACCTATAATGAGGCGCATAATATAATATACGGCGCCGTTGCATACGCAGAAGATTTGGGAATAGACCCGCATCCTGATTTCAATGTTACCCAATATATAATGGAGGAAGATTCGGAAGATATCCCCTTAATCGAGTATGAATTTGGAAAAAACGGAAAACCTTTTTTAGTAGTAAGTTCCAGAAAGGATGAGAGTAAATATGTATCTATCCTTAATAAAAATATCGGCGAAGGTAATTTTAATTTTATGCTAAAGGGTGATGATTATGACGATTATGATTACGACGATGACGATGACGATTACGAGGATGATGAGGATGATGAGGATGATGAGGATGAAGAAGGCGAAGACAAACCTCTTTTAACTGAAAAAATGCTGCGGAATTGGTATAAAATGGAAGAACGATTGAAAAAATCCAGAAGTTTACCTCATACGGAATATGCATACAATTATCCGGTATATCCGAAAGATTTAAAATTAAATCATAACGAATTAGAGATTTTCTTTTCACCGGCATACAATGATTTTTTGGACAGGGATACTGTTGATTCTATCTTATCACTTCCTCGTGAAACGCTTATAGAAGATATGGAGAACATTATTCTATACGAAATAGCTTGTACCTACGGAGAGATTCCGGAGCAAATGCGGGAAAAAGAATATACAAGTACTTTATTACATGCTTTGTTTTTCATAGGCGAGTTGAGGAGCGAACGGAGCCTCAATATCATATTAGAAATATATAGACAAAATGATTCTTTTCGTGAATATCATTTTGGTGATTCGGCTCCGAATATATTACCGCTAACACTTTATTATGTTGGAAGAAATCAACTTTCTGCTTTACTTGATTTTGCTAAGGAACCGGGGTTGGATGTGTATTTTAAATCAGAATTAAGCGACACTATCGTTACGATTGCTTTTTGTGAGCCCGAACGACGGCAAGAAGTTATTGAATGGTATCGGGAATTATTGGGTTTTTATATAGCAAATATTTCAAATTCGGCTTATTATGATGCCTCAATGGCCGGTCTGATAATGTCGGATTTAATTGACATCAAAGCCGTTGAATTGTTACCTGAAATAAAATGCTTATATGACACGGATATGGTAGATGAGATGATTTGCGGAAATTACGATGATGTGGAAAATGAAATTAATTCTTTTATAAGCAGACCGTTCCGTAACTATTCCCTGTTTAATATATATGAGAGATACGAAAAATATAATGAACAATGGGGAAATAAAGATGAGTAAAAAAACTATCTTTGCAGCTCATTTTTTAAATTATACGTGATGAGTCAAACTTCTTTGTTGGAAAAATTAGATGCTTTGGTTGTTCGTTTTGAAGAAATCGGAGGCTTAATCGCTGATCCGGTTGTCATCTCGGATAGAAAACGTTATGTGAAGTTGAACAAAGAATATCGCGACTTGGAAAAAATTGTCGCAGCAAGAAACGAATATAAGCAAACGCTTATCGGTATTGAAGAAGCGAAAACGATTCTTGAAACCGAATCGGATACCGATATGCGGGAATTAGCCAAGGAGGAATTAGAAACTTGCACCCAACGCCTGCCTGTATTGGAAGAAGAAATCAAACTTTTATTAATTCCCGCCGATCCGGAAGACGGAAAAAATGCTACTGTTGAAATTCGTGGAGGAACGGGAGGTGACGAAGCGGCGATTTTCGCCGGCGATTTATTCAAGATGTATTCCAAATATTGCGAATCCAAAGGTTGGCAAATCGAGGTAACGAATATCAACGAAGGAACCATTGGCGGTTACAAAGAAATTGTTTTCTTCGTCACCGGAGAAGATGTTTACGGAACCTTGAAATACGAATCCGGCGTACATCGCGTACAGCGTGTGCCGCAAACCGAGTCGCAAGGCAGGATACATACTTCTGCTGCTACGGTAGCCGTACTCCCCGAAGCCGAAGAAGTAGATGTGGAAATCAATCCGGCGGACTTGGAATACCAGACCGCGCGTTCCAGCGGCGCCGGCGGACAGAACGTCAATAAAGTGGAAACAAAAGTGCAACTTACACACAAGCCTACCGGAATTATGATACAATGTCAGGTCGCACGCTCACAGTTGGCTAACAGGGAAATGGCTTTGCAGATGCTTCGCAACAGGTTGTACGATATGAAACTGCAAGCACATTTGGATACGATTGCGTCCAAACGGAAAACGATGGTTTCGACCGGCGACCGTTCGGCGAAAATCCGTACCTATAACTATCCGCAGGGAAGGGTAACCGACCACCGGATCAACTATACGATGTATAACCTTCCGACATTTGTTGGCGGAGATATTCAGAAAGTGATTGACGAATTGATTGTAGCGGAAAATGCGGAGAGAATGAAGGAGAGTGAAATGTGAGAATCTGAATTAAACTAAATACCTTAACTATAACAATGCAGATAGAAGAAACAAATAGAAAGTTTAATGAAGAACTTATGCAACAAATCGAAGGCTTACTGCCAAAGTACCATACATATCAATTAGGTATGCCGGCAATGATGCTGCAATCGGTAAAAATACCAAATTTGCCGATTGAGTTGCGATCTTCAAGATTAAATGATAAAGCAATGCAGAAAGAGCATCCGTTTGATTTACGAGAAATAATGGATTTGCCAAAAGTCATTCAAAATCCGCTGGCAATATTCCGAAGCGCTACGCATTTGGGCTACTATATAGTAATGACTGAATTAGAGCATAGTAAAGAAAAATTCATTGTTGCATTGCAAGCCAATAGATATGAAATAAATAGTATTAGAAGTATTTATCCAAAAAGCAACAAACAAATAATCAATTGGATTGATGATGGTTTATTAGAATATGTAGATAAACGAAGAACGGTTGAGTGGATTTCCAAACAGCAGTCCAATTCCGCTGACGTTAGAAAACAACTCAACCGTGTTGCAAAGATAATACAAAATTTTTAAAATACAAAAATTATGACAAAAAATATGAACAGACAAGAATTATTCAATAATATCCTTCGAAAACAATCCTTCCTCTGCGTAGGATTAGATACGGATATTAAAAAAATTCCTCCGCACTTACTAAAGGAGGACGACCCTGTTTTTGCTTTCAACCAAGCGATTATAGATGCAACACAAGATTGTTGCGTTGCCTACAAACCCAACTTGGCGTTTTACGAAAGCCTCGGCGTGAAAGGACAAATCGCTTTGGAAAAGACCGTAGATTACATTCGCCGGAATTATCCCGACCAGTTCATTATTGCCGATGCCAAACGGGGCGATATTGGCAACACTTCCGAAATGTATGCACGTGCGGTTTTTGAATTTTCAGATTTCAATGCAGTAACGGTAGCGCCCTATATGGGTGAGGATAGCGTGAAACCTTTTCTCATCTATCCGGATAAATGGGTGGTTCTGTTGGCATTGACTTCCAACAAAGGTTCGCAGGATTTTCAACTAACGACAGACGTCAATGGCGAACGGTTGTTTGAAAAAGTGCTGAAAAAATCGCAGGAATGGGCAAATGCCGACCAAATGATGTATGTCGTTGGCGCTACGCAAGGGAAAATGTTTGAAGACATTCGGAAGATTGTCCCCAATCATTTTCTGTTGGTTCCCGGAGTAGGGGCGCAGGGAGGCAGTTTGGAAGAAGTTGCACGTTACGGTTTGAATGCTCAATGCGGCTTACTTGTCAATTCTTCGCGGCAGATTATTTATGCCGACTCAACGGAGCGATTTGCAGAAGCAGCACGGGAAGAGGCTCAGAAGGTTCAAGAAGAGATGGCAAAATACCTCCAATGGATACCAAACGCAAAATAATCAACGACCCGATTTTCGGATTTATCCATATTCCGGACGAATTTATCTTCCGGATTATCAATCATCCATACGTTCAACGGCTTAACCGGATTCGGCAGTTGGGATTGGCTTTTTATGTCTATCCGGGGGCTGTACATTCGCGTTTTCATCATTCCTTGGGCGCGATGCACTTGATGTCGGAAGCTATCAACCAGTTGCGGTCGAACGGTCACCCTGTTTCAGACGAAGAAAAATCCGGAGCAATGGCTTGTATTTTGATGCACGACATCGGACACGGCCCTTTTTCGCACGTCTTGGAAAATACCTTAGTCGATGGAATCCATCACGAAGAAATATCACTGCTCCTGATGAACCGGATGAATCGGGAAATGAATGGGGAATTGGATTTAGCGATTGATATTTTTAAAGATGTTTATCCAAAACGGTTTCTGCATCAGTTGGTCAGCGGGCAGTTAGATGTTGATCGCTTGGATTATCTTCGCCGCGACAGTTTTTTCACCGGTGTTACGGAAGGCAATATCGGCTCGGCACGTATTCTTAAAATGCTTAATTTGAAAGACGATAGATTGGTGATTGAAGCCAAAGGCATATACTCTATTGAAAATTTTCTAATGGCAAGGCGATTGATGTATTGGCAGGTATATTTACACAAAACAGCGGTTGCTGCCGAGAATATGTTGATAAACACCTTGCGAAGGGCAAAATATTTGGCTACTGAGGGAGTGGATTTAAATGTTACTTCTGCACTTAATTATTTCTTATATAACAAGGTAGATAAAGAGGTTTTTGAAACCTGCCCGGAGGCTTTGGATTTTTTCGTCGAATTAGACGACAATGATATTTGGTGTGCACTTAAAGAATGGGTGAAACATCCCGATAAGGTATTATCCCTCTTGAGTCGAGGATTGGTTAATCGCAAACTGTTTAAGATAGAAATGAGTCAAACGCCTATCCCACGAGAAATTGTAGAAGAAAAAACGGCAAAATACGTACAGACCTACGATATATCTCCGGAAGAAGCTGCCTGTTTGTTTTCTGCCGATGTAATCACTACGGATATGTATCGGGAAGAAGACGACAGCATTGCTATTTTATACAAAGACGGGACTATAAAAGACATATCCACTGCTTCGGATATGCTAAATATTCAACTCCTTTCCAAAAAAATTAAGAAGTATTACCTTTGTTTTTTGGGAGATTCAAAATAATTTCCGAACTTTGCGTAATTTTTTAAAATTAGAATATTAAACATGGAATTAAGCGCGAAGCAAATTGCGGGCATTCTAAATGGAAAAGTTGAAGGAAATGAGTTGGTTGTAGTTGATAATTTTTCAAAAATAGAAGAAGGCAAATCCGGCACACTTACTTTCTTAGCTAATCCGAAATACATACATTACATTTACGAAACCAAGGCAAGCATTGTTTTGGTTAGCGCTGATTTTACACCCGAAAAGTCGCTTCCGGAAACTTTAACGCTTATCCGTGTGCCGGATGCTTACAGCGCATTGGCTACCTTATTAAGCCTTGCAGAACAGTTGAAGCCGAAGAAAACAGGCATTGAATCGCCGGTTTTCATCAATTCTTCTGCCTCTTATTCACAGGAAGAAATTTACATAGGCGCTTTTTCTTATATCGGAGAAAATACTAAAATAGGAAAAAATGTAGCAATATATCCACAGTCGTATATTGGGGATAATGTTGAAATCGGCGACAATACGATTATTTATGCCGGAGTGAAACTGTATGCCGGATGCAAAATCGGGCAGCGTTGCATTATCCATGCAGGATCGGTTATCGGTTCCGACGGATTCGGATTTGCTAAGGAAGGCGAATCGTACAAGAAAATTCCGCAAATGGGAAACGTCATTGTCGAGGACGATGTTGAAATTGGCGCTAATACGACTATCGACAGGGCAGTAATGGAATCGACTATTATCCGGAAAGGAGCTAAATTAGACAACCTGATTCAAATCGCTCACAATGTTGAAATCGGCGAAAACACCGGTATAGCGGCACAAACAGGAATTTCCGGCTCTACCAAAGTGGGAAAGAATTGCGTGATTGGTGGACAGGTCGGTTTGGGAGGACATATCGCCATTGGCGACAACACAGGCATTGGCGCTCAATCAGGGATAATCAGTAATATCGAAGCAGGAAGAAATATAATGGGATCTCCGGCTATCGAACTGAAGAATTTTTTCAAGTCAAGCGTTATTTTCCCAAAATTACCGGACATGTACAAAAACCTCAATCAATTACAAAAAGAAATGGATTCTCTCAAAAGAGAACTGAACAAAGAATAATCAAGATATGAAGCAGCACACGCTTAAAGAGAGCTTTTCATTGAAAGGCAAAGGATTACACACAGGATTGGATATCGAAATCAAGTTTAATCCCGCACCCGGAAATCATGGTTACAAAATCAAACGGGTTGATTTACCGGAACAGCCGATAATAGATGCGCTGGCTGAAAATGTAAAAAGCACACAACGCGGAACCCTGCTGTCTAAAAATGATGTGCAAATTTCTACGGTAGAACACGCATTAGCCGCTCTGTATGCCTATAGAATAGACAATTGCTTGATCGAAGTGAATGCCCCTGAGTTCCCCATTTTAGACGGAAGCGCCATTGTTTATGCCAACGAAATCGAACGAGTCGGATCGGAAGAACAGAATGAAGACAGGGACTATTATATCGTAAAAAACAAGATAGAAGTAAAAGACGAGGAAACAGGGGCGCACATTATTGTACTTCCCGACGAAAGTTTCGGAGTCAATGTACATATTGCTTTTGACTCACAGTTTCTCACAAATCAATTTGCTACTTTAGACGATTTAAAGGACTTCAAAAAAGAAATAGCTGCTTGCCGTACATTCGTCTTTGTACGGGAAATTGAGCCGCTGCTGAAAAACGGTTTAATCAAAGGAGGAGATTTGGACAATGCCATTGTTATTTACGAGCGTCAAGTCAGTCAGGAGTCTTATGATAAATTAGCCGATACAATGGGAGTTCCCCGAAAAGACGCTTCGGAGCTGGGTTACGTCATGAATAAACCGTTAGTCTTTCCCAATGAACCGGCGAGGCATAAACTGCTTGATGTTTTGGGTGATATTGCTTTGATTGGTAAACCAATTTTAGGGCGAATAATCGCCACCTGCCCGGGTCATAAAATCAATAACCGCTTTGCGCGTATCATCCGTAAAGATATTAAAACGAATGAAGTGCAAGCCCCTGTATACAATCCGAATATTCCTCCGGTATTAGACATCAACCGGATCAAAGAACTGCTCCCGCATCGCTACCCCTTCCTCTTCGTGGAAAAAATTATAGAAATTGGAAGCAAACACATTGTAGGTATCAAAAATGTATCGGTTAACGAACCGTTTTTTCAGGGGCATTTTCCCGACGAACCGGTGATGCCGGGAGTCCTGTTGGTAGAAGCAATGGCGCAAACCGCCGGAATATTGGTGCTGAATCCCTTGAAAGATCCGCACAGCTATTCTACCTATTTCCTGAAAATCGATAATGTGAAATTCCGGCAGAAAGTAGTACCCGGCGATACATTGATTTTTCGTGTGGAATTTGTTTCAGAAATACGCAGAGGTATCGCCGACGTAAAAGCCTACTGCTTTGTGGGTGAAAAAATTGTCTGTGAAGCCGATTTAATGGCTCAAATTGTTAAAAATAAATAAACAAAAGTATGACTCATATAATGTCGAACATACATCCGAAAGCGGTAATCGGAAAAAACGTAACCATCAGCCCGTTCGTAACAATTGAAGAAAACGTTGTTATTGGCGACAACTCATTTATCCACCCCAATGCAGTGATAATGAACGGCGCCCGAATTGGCAACAACTGTAAGATATTTCCCGGTGCAGTGATCGCCGCTATCCCACAGGACTTGAAATTTCAGGGAGAAGAAACAACTGTCGAAATCGGCAACAATACAACAATCAGAGAATGCGTGACAATCAACCGAGGCACTGCCTCCAAAGGTAAAACCATCATAGGAAACGATTGCCTGCTAATGGCTTACTCTCATGTGGCTCACGATTGTGTACTAAAAAATTTTGTGATATTGGGAAACACAACCCAGTTGGCAGGAGAAGTGGAAGTCGACGACTACGCCATTTTAAGCGGAGGAACTTTGGTGCATCAATTTTCGAAAATCGGTGTGCATGCCATGTCTCAGGGAGGTTCCCGCGTAGGTAAAGATGTTCCGCCCTATATCATTGTCGGACGCGACCCCATCACCTATTCCGGTATCAATATAGTGGGTTTAAGAAGAAGAGGTTTCGACAACGAAAAAATTTCAGCCATACAGGAAATATATCGTATCCTGTATCAATCGGGAATGAATAACAAAGAAGCAGTGAAACATATCGAAGAAAATATTCCGGATTCGGTGGAAAAAGAAATTATTATTACCTTTATCGCCAATTCTCAACGAGGAATCGTGAGAGGGTATTTGGAGTGAAGGGTTAAAGGTGAAAGTTAAAGGTTAAGAATGAAGAGTTATGGTTTATAAGTTTATTATAGTATCTGATGAAGTAGATGATTTCAGGAGGGATATACTCATTGACTCCGATGCTACTTTTTTTGACTTGCATGAAGCAATTTTAGATTCCGTTGGTTATGCCAAAGACCAGATGACTTCTTTTTTTATCTGCAATGAAGATTGGAACAAAGAAACAGAAATTACGCTGATTGAAATGGATACCAATCCGGAAGAAGATAGTTATATTATGGATTCCACCCGCTTGAGCGACCTGTTGGAAGAAGAACGGCAAAAACTACTCTACGTTTTTGAATACCTCACCGAACGTTCGTTTTTCATGGAATTGCGGGAGATGATTACCGGAAAATCACAACCCCACGCAACATGCGTTTTCCAAACAGGAAACGCCCCAACTCAAACAACTGAATTTGAAGCATTGGACGAAAAATTAAATGCTCGAATGTCGGCAACAAATCACCATTTGGATGAAGATTTCTACGATGAAGACGAATTGGGTATGGACGACTACGACGATGAAGATTTCGATAACCTGAGTGAAGGTAATCCGTTTGAGGATTATTAATGAAAACATTAATCGTTCTACTGGGTCCGACAGGAGTTGGAAAAACAGAATTAAGCCTGAAATTAGCAGCATCCATCAACTCCCCCATTCTCTCGGCCGATTCCCGTCAGCTGTACAAAGACCTGCACATCGGCACAGCCGCACCTGCGCCGGAAGAACAGGAGCGAATCAAACATTATTTCGTCGGAACGCTTCAATTAACCGATTACTACAGCGCAAGCCAATTTGAAGAAGACGTTGTTGCACTCCTTACCGAACTGTATGAGACCCACGAAACCATACTAATGACCGGAGGCTCAATGATGTACATCGATGCTGTCTGCAAAGGAATTGACGAAATTCCCACGATCGACGAAACCCTTCGAGCCGATTTGAAAGACCTGTATCACAGGGAAGGCATTGAGCCGATTCGCCAACAACTTAAGCTGTTAGACCCTGTATTCTACAAACAGGTCGATCTGCAAAACCACAAACGGGTGATTCATGCCTTAGAAATCTGCCTCATGGCAGGAAAACCGTATTCTTCGTTAAGAACAGGCTTGGCAAAACCCCGGCCTTTCCGTATTCTCAAAATCGGGCTGCACAGAGAAAGAGAAGAGCTCTACGACCGAATCAACCGCCGCGTAGATAAAATGATGGAACAGGGATTTTTGGAAGAAGCAAGATCCGTTTATCACCTCCAGCATTTAAATGCTTTAAACACTGTCGGATACAAAGAACTGTTCAAGTATTTTTCCGGAGAGTGCCCATTGGAATTCGCTATCGAAAAAATCAAACAAAACACCCGTACTTACTCCCGAAAACAAATGACCTGGTTTAAACGTGATAAGGAAATCCACTGGTTCCATCCGGAACAATTGGAAAACAAATGGATGCACTTTTTTTCGACAGAAACAAAAAAAAACCTGATTTTTTCTCATTTATAGAAAAAAATACTATTTTTGTGCTGTAAAACAATGTTGTTTAACACATGTTCGAGTCTGAAAACAAAGTGGTTGATCTTTCTACAAGTTTGAGTGATGTTTGGCGTTTTTTGAGCGAACAAGAACGGTTGTTATTGCGTAAAAATGCCTATATTCAACATTTTAAAAGAAACCAAAAGATTTATTCCGAAGGCGACACTCCCCAGTATTTGATGTGTTTGCTCAAAGGAAAAGTGAAAATTTACAAGGACGGAGTAAGCGGGCGCACACAGATAATCCGCGTGATCCGTCCGGTGCAGTATTTTGCCTACCGCGCCTACTTTGCCCAGGAAGAATACCAAACCGACGCCAAGGCTTTTGAATCTTCCACCGTAGGGATGGTCCCCCTATCCTTGGTAGACCGGATTTTCAAAGAAAACTTCGCGCTCTGTCAGTACTTTATCAAGCAATTATCGGTCGATTTGGGAATCGCCGACGAGCGAACAGTCAATCTGACCCAAAAACACATCCGGGGACGACTGGCCGACGCACTCGTTTTTCTCACCGACAGCTATGGACTGGAAGACGACAAAACAATCAATATCTACCTCTCAAGAGATGATTTGGCAAACCTGTCAAATATGACTACCTCCAATGCAATCCGCACGCTATCAACATTTGTCGCAGAAAGAGTCATTGTGATCGATGGACGAAAAATCAAAATCTTAGACGAGGAAAAATTACGCAAAATCAGCCTGCTCGGTTAATGACGCTACTGCGGTTGTTTAGTTGGTGGAAATGAGGTGGAAATTAGGTTTTTTGCACTCGTCATTGCTTCCTGCTGTCATTGCGGGCTTGACCCGCAATCCCCTGAACAATGAAACCTGCTGTCATTGCGGGCTCGACCCGCAATCCCCTGATGAGCGGTTGTTTTGTCGGGGAAAATGAGGTTTTTGCACTCGTCATTGCGAGCGGAGCGAAGCAATCCAGTATAATTTTTATCTGCTTGTGTATAATTGTCGGTTTTATGCTAACTTTCGAGCGATACCCCGTAAAACCATTAGCCGTTACAACAAACCGAAAACCCTGCAATTATTCAGCTATTATTTTTTCGTACTGCAAAGGTATAAAACTTTTCTCCTTATTAACAAATGATTGAATAATTATGTTAAAAATAGTTAAATATTAGTACTATGCAATACAAAGTATTATTTTATTTCATATCTTTGCAGCATCAATAAATAACAAAGAAGAATATGAATGTTGACAATGTGAAATCCCAGATGCGGAAAGGAATCTTGGAATATTGTATTCTATTGATTCTGAATCGACAACAAGCGTATGCCAACGATATCATACGGTTGTTGCAGGAAGCACACTTGATAGTTGTCGAAGGAACCTTATATCCTTTGCTGACACGATTGAAGAATATGGATTTGTTAACCTATCAATGGATAGAATCAAATCAGGGTCCTCCCCGTAAATATTACGAGTTGACATCTCAAGGCGAGCAATTTCTTGCCGAGTTGGAGCAGGCATGGAATGAAATTGCGGATACAATCAATCATTTAAAGGAATTATAAAAACAAACAAGATATGAAAAAGACAATAACCGTAAATCTCAATGGTAAGGTATTTACCATGGATGAAGACGCTTACCGCCTGTTGGATAATTATCTGAATAATCTACGGATTTATTTTCGGAAAGAAGAAGGATCTTCGGAAATTATTTCAGACTTTGAAGCGCGAATTGAAGAGCTGTTCAGCGAAAAAACGCGCTTGGGCTACGAGGTCATTACCATCGAACACGTAGAAGCGGTGATTGCCCGCGTGGGGAAACCGGCCGATTTTGCAGACAGGGATGAAGAAAATGAAGAAGAAAGTCATCTGCATTTCACAGAACAGAGAGATGTCAAAAAGCGTTTTTTCCGCAATACAGACGACAAAATGCTCGGAGGAATTTGTTCCGGTATTGCCGCTTATTTTGGGTGGGACGTGTTGGCTGTACGGATCATATTCATTGTTTTGATATTTGCCACTTCGGGTACGATTGTTCCGTTTTATCTCATCGCCTGGATCATTTTTCCGAGCGCCTACACAGCAGAGCAAAAACTGCAGATGCAAGGCAAACCCATTACGGTGGAGAACATCGGAAGAACCGTTGCCGCAGAGGTGGAGCAGACCGTTCATTCTCCTGATGGAAAAGGCTGTCTATCCGGATTTGTCGATTTGTCTGTCGCATTGATGAAAGTGTTCCTGATTGGTTTGGGCATCTTGATTGGCTTACCGCTATTATTCGCCTTGATTATTATGATTATTGTTTTATTCGCTACTTTGTTAGGCGTAGGCGGTGGCTTACTGGGCATAAGCGGCGGTTTGCTGGGCGGCATCCCCTCATTTTTCACGGTTACTCATTCCCCACTGTTAGCAACGATTGCTTCTCTTCTGTTGATAGGTATCCCGCTTATAGCTTTGGTTTATTGGATTATCGCACAATTTGCCAAATGGAAATCTTTGAATAGTGCGGTGAAATGGGTATTTCTTGCGGTATGGATAATCGCTCTGACTTTGTTTTTAATATCCGGTATCCGTATCCATAGAAGCTATTCGTGGAATTGGTCGTATGACGATAGCAGCGCCATTCGTGGAAACGGAATTCTTTCCGAGCAAACCTATTTCTTAGAAGAACCGGTTGAGACTGTTGAAATGGATAAGTATTTATTTGCGAATTTGCAAATAGAACAAATACCTTCGGATGAGCTGTCTTCTATTGCAATAAGCGGCGATGAAAATCTGATTGATCAAGTCACATACGATCTATATGAAGGACAACTGAAATTGTCGGCTTTAAAAAACCTCAGTAGCGAAAACAATTTGACGATCCGGCTTCAAACAAGCGGATTAAAGGGTATCCAATCGAATGTGGCGGGAAACATACAGATGAACCGTGCTTTCACCGGCGATGAATTGGAGATTTGGATGAGGGGGCCCGGAAATTTTCGTGCTGACAGTTTGTATGTACAATCGCTGATTGTGGATTCGGAAGGAATTGCTTCGATTCATTTATCGGGAAAGGTGCAGAAAGCGCGTATGGATTTGTCGGGAGCCGGTAAAATTGAAGCGATGGAGTTGCTGTCCGACAGTGTTTATGCACGTCTCGAAGGAGTTGGATCTATCCGGTGCAATCCGGTAGAATACTTGGAAGGCAGACTGCAGGGAGTTGGCAAAATCACGTATAAGGAAGAGCCTTTAACAAAAAATACCACCTCATCGGGAGTTGGAAAAATAGGAAAGGAATAAAAAAGATATGGCGCTAATCAAATCGGTACGGGGATTTACTCCGGAAATAGGGGAAGATGTGTATTTAGCCGATAACGCAACGGTTATCGGCGATGTAGTTATCGGCGACCAGTCGAGTATCTGGTTTAACACGGTTTTGCGTGGTGACGTCAACTCGATACGCATCGGGAAGCGGGTGAATATTCAAGACGGTACGGTGGTGCATACCCTGTATGAAAAATCGGTTGCCGAAATCGGCGACGACGTAAGCATTGGCCACAACGTTACGATACATGGCGCCAAGATCGAAAACGGCGCCTTGATAGGTATGAATGCAGTGGTGCTGGATCATGCAGTAGTCGGCGAGGGCGCTTTGGTTGCCGCCGGATCGGTGGTGCTCAGCGGGACAAAGGTAGAGCCGGGCTGCATCTACGGAGGTACGCCTGCCAAGTTCATCAAACGCTTGGATCCGGAACAGTCGAAGGAGATTAACCGGAAAATTGCGAAAAACTATTTGATGTATTCGGAGTGGTATAAATAGAGATAAAAGTTAAAAACTAAAAACTAAAAGTTAGAAGATAGCCATTTTTTTAGTTTTTAGTTTTTCATAAATTTTGTGTGTAGCGCCAAGGTTATCGGAAACGTATGCTTTGGCGCATTTTCCATTGTCTCGGATCAATTCGGGATGAGAAATAAAATTGTTCATACGGGAGGCAAAATCGCTTTCGTTCGCAATCGAAAAAGCGCCTTCACAGGCGATCAACTCCCTTGCTTCTCTGAATTTATGGTGATTGGGGCCAAACATTACCGGAATGCCGTAAACGGCTGCCTCAAGGATATTGTGTATGCCTTTTCCGAATCCGCCGCCAACATAAGCCAAATTGCCATAGCGATAAACGGACGAAAGCAGTCCGAAGCAATCGATGATCAGACAATCTGTTTCACCAATGTTGTTTTCATTGGCTTGCGAATAGCGCACAACCGGGCGAGTGAGCCGTTTTTCTAATGCGTCTATACGTTGTTCGCTGATTTCATGCGGGGCAATAAGCAGTTTAATTTCCGGATGTTGATTGAAATAGGGAATCAATATATCTTCGTCTTTTACCCAGGTGCTGCCGGCAACCAGCACGAGATTTTCTCCGTTTTTGGCAGGATTTCCGAATTTTTCGACAAGCGGCAATGCTTTTCTCTGTTCATATATTTCATATACGCGGTCGAAACGGGTGTCGCCCGCTACGCTCACATTGTGGTGACCGAATCGATTCAACAGCTTCAAGGAATCTTGGCACTGTACAAAAAACCATTGATAATTGTTCAGTACTTTTCGGTAGCGGCGTGCATACCAACGGAAAAAAATCTGCGTTGGACGGAAAACGGCCGAAATGATATACGTTGGTACATACAAGCGTTTCAGTTCATTCAGGTAATTCATCCAAAACTCATACTTGATGAAAATAGCCATCGCGGGTTTCACTAACCGGAGGAATTTACGGGCATTCCATTTATGGTCGAATGGCAGGTAGCATACAATATCGGCTCCCGGATAATCTTTGCGGACTTCATACCCCGAAGGGGAAAAAAACGTCAACAGAATTTTATATGCCGGTTTTTCCTGCCTGATTTTTTCTATCAAGGGACGTCCCTGCTCAAATTCACCCAAAGAAGCGGCGTGAAACCATATATAAGATGCTTTGCGATCCAATTGCTTTTTCAGGATAGCAAATGTTTCCTTTTGCCCCGCCAACATTTTCTTTGCTTTTTTGTTGAAGGGCGAAACCAAGCGGACAGCGAGCGAATACAGGGCGATTGCGAATGAATACATTTAGAATTTATATATTTATTGTCATCCCGCGCTCGACGCGGGATCCCCTGAAAAATGATGTAAATTATCATGGGATTGCGGGTCAAGCCCGCAATGACATCAACTTTAACTCCTTAACTCCTTTAACTATTCTTTCAACCGTTTCTTCCTTCCCAATTATTTCCGTGATGTCGAAAATATGCGGCCCTTTGGATTCGCCGACCAAAGCCAAGCGAAATACATTCATAATCTCACCGGCGTGATATCCGTTCGATTCGATCCACGACATAACTGCCGTTTCGGTGGTTGCTGCCGAAAAATCATCGACCGATTGCAGAACAGCGATCAAGGCTTGCATCTTTTCCGGCGAATCTTCTTTCCAACGCTTACTAACGGTCTTTTCATCATACCTGTCGGGTGCGATGAAGAAGAAAGCCGACTGGTTCCACAGGTCGTTCACGGAATGAAGCCGATCTTTAATCAGGCAAGCTACTTTAACGATTTTATCCTGCGGCGCCACTATTCCTTTTTCTTCCAAAACCGGCAGAAGCAAGTCGGCGATGGCTTCACCGGACTTGAGTTGCAAGTATTGTTTGTTGAACCATTCGCCCTTTTTGTAGTCGAATTTAGCGCCGTTTTTACTGCATTTTTCCAAAGTAAACGTGTCGATAAGTTCCTGTAAAGACAGCAGTTCCCTGTCGTCGCCCGGGTTCCATCCCAAGAGTGCAAGAAAATTCAGAAGGGCTTCGGGCAAATAGCCGGCTTCGCGGTATCCCGATGAAGTTTCACCGGTTGTTGGGTCGTTCCATTGCAAGGGGAATACCGGAAACCCCAGCCGGTCGCCATCGCGCTTGCTCAATTTTCCGTTTCCTTCCGGTTTGAGCAGCAAGGGTAAATGGGCGAATGCCGGTCGGGTATCTTCCCATCCCAGATAATTATATAAAATGACATGCAAAGGAGCGGAAGGCAACCATTCTTCGCCGCGAATCACGTGTGTAATTTCCATCAGGTGGTCGTCTACCACATTGGCAAGGTGATAAGTAGGCAATCCGTCGGAAGATTTATACAATACCTTGTCATCAATAATGGAAGAATTTACACTCACATCTCCCCGAATCAAATCAGGAACCTGAATGGTTTTATTGGGTTCAATACGGATTCTGACCACATATTGAGTTCCGGCATCCAACAATGCCTGTGTTTCTTCGGAAGATAAGGTCAAAGAGTTGCGCATCGACATGCGGGTCGAAGCATCGTACTGGAAATTCGGGATTCCGGCTCGTTTGGCTTCTAATTCCTCAGGCGTATCGAAAGCAATGTACGCCAAATTATCTCTTAGTAGCTGATCAACATATTGCTTATAAATGGATTTTCGTTCCGATTGCCGGTAAGGGCCGTACGCACCGCCTGTGTGCGGACCTTCATCGAAAGTAATCCCTACCCAACCAAGAGATTCGATGATGTATGCTTCTGCGCCGGGCACAAAACGTTGCGAATCGGTATCTTCTATACGGAGAACATAATCGCCTCCGTACTTCCGGGCAAATATATAGTTGTACAAAGCAGTCCGAACACCTCCGATGTGCAGCGGTCCGGTTGGACTGGGCGCAAAACGCAACCTGATCTTTCTATTCAGCATAATTATTCAATTGTGAATTATTGGAATTTATTTAAATAACGATAAATTTTCCGCAAAAGTACGTATATTTCTGTTTTTATTACTACATTTAGCGAAAATTATTGAGAGTATGAACCTAAAGTCATTTGTTATACCCGGTTACACCTACTTTATTATTGTTGGCCTGATCATTCTGTTTTTTTTTCCGCGGGATGGAAAATTTGATTATAACTTTACCGAAGGGCGTCCCTGGCAATACGGATTGTTGATAGCTCCTTTCGATTTTCCTGTCTATAAAACAGATGCGGAAATCAAAAAAGAACAGGATTCTATTCAAGCCATTTCTTCTCTTTATTTTCGGAAAAATGAACAGGTTGTAAACAGGCAAATACAGTTGTTCAATGAAAGTTGGAAACAATTCGTTACCCTATCCAATGCTGCGGCATATAAAGAGTATGTAGATAATATGCTGAGAAAGATTTACAGCATAGGCATAATCAGTGCAAATGATCATCAGTTTTTACAGGACGGCCACCATACCCATTTGAAAGTTTTCCATGACAATCAGGCAGAACCCCATACCGTAAGAGATTTTTATACGATTAAAACGGCTTATACCATGTTGATCAGTAATTGTCCCAATAATCTGGAAGTGAACGAACTCCGCAAACTTGAGCCGGAAAAATACCTTTCTGAAAACTTGGAATACGATGATGAAATGACCGAGAAAGTGCGAAAGGAGCTGATGCAGGATATTTCCCCGTCTCATGGAATGGTGCAAGCTGGAGAAAAAATTGTTGACCGTGGCGAAATAGTAGATGAGCCTGTTTTCAAAGTACTTCGCTCCATGAAAATCAGTCATGAAAAGAAAACGGGAACGGTGAATCGCCAATTTGGTTTATGGATTGGAACAGCAATTATTATAGGAGGATTGGTTGCCTGTTATTTTTTCTTTTTTTATTATTTCAGGAGAAAAATTTATGTTAACAGGAAAGATATAGTTTTCCTGTTATTCATGGTAACACTTTTTACGGTTTTGACGGAAATATGCATTGCGTATGATCTTTTCAGCGTTTATATTATTCCTTATGCCATTATTCCTATTGTTGTCCGCACATTCTTTGATTCACGGACAGCACAAACGACCCATTTGATAACAATTCTCATTTGTTCGCTGCTGATTCCCCTGTCGTTGGAATTTATATTGATGCAACTGATTGTTTGCTGGGTTGCCCTGTACGTTCTGAAAGACCTGTCGAAGCGCTCGGAACTGATAAAATGTGCATTAAGCATTTTAGCCACCTACGTATTGGTATATCTTGGACTACTATTGTTTCAGGAAGGAAATTTTGGTGGTATTAACGAACGAATGTTGATGTATTTTGGGATTAATTTTCTTTTTGTATTGTTTACCTATTCCTTTATCTACGTGCTTGAACGGGTTTTCAGATATATTTCCAATGTCACATTGGTGGAATTGTCGGATATCAATACGCCTGCGTTGAAGCAACTGTCGGAAAGCTGTCCGGGCACTTTTCAACATTCGCTTCAGACCTCCATGCTGGGAGTTGCAGCAGCTGCGAAAGTAGGCGCTAATCCGCAATTGATTCGAACCGGCGCTATGTATCATGATTTGGGAAAAATGAAAAACCCGCATTTTTTTGTGGAAAACAAGGTCGAAGGCTACGTTACGCATGAAAATCTGACTCTGGAAGAGAGTGCAAGGATCATAACCGGTCACGTTCCGGAGGGGGAAAGATTAGCTGCAAAATACAATCTTCCGAATGCCATAGTCAAGTTTATCCGGACACATCACGGGAAAGGGAAAGCCAAATTCTTCTATAATTCATTTCGCAACCAATTCCCTGATGCAGAGATTAATGAAGAGGCTTTTTCGTATATTGGAGAAAATCCCGACACGAAAGAGACGGCAATTCTTATGATGGCAGATTCGGTAGAAGCCGCTTCCCGCAGTCTGACAGAATATACGGAAGAGTCGATACGGAATTTAGTCAACCAGATTATTGATACGCAAATTGCTGAGGGTTTGCTGAGCGAAGCGCCTTTAACTTTCAAAAATATTACCGACATCAAAAACGTTTTCATCGAACGGCTGATTTCGGTTTATCATTCGCGCATCGTTTATCCGGAGTTGGAGGAGAAATGATTTTTTTTTGCGAATTTCCAGTAGTAAAATATACAATAGATTCGCTACCAACAAATTCAACATTATCAACTTTTACATCAATTAATATTATATCATTATAATTTTTATTTGCTTTCATTAATTCAGGACGAATAGCAACATATCTGATATTATCAATATTATTATTGCTATTAATTTTAAATTTTATATCGCTATTATCTTCAATAAAAAAACCATCAACAACCTTTCCTTCAAAAATATTTATACTCGGCGAGCCAATAAAATCAGCAATAAAAATATTTGTAGGATTATTATAAATTTCAAAAGGTGAATCAAATTGTTGCACCTCACCATCTTTCATAACTGCAATTTTATCTCCCATAGTCATTGCTTCTATTTGGTCGTGAGTTACATAAATAGAAGTAATACCAAGTTTTTTGTGCAAATTTATTATTTCTTGTCGCAAAGTTAATCGTAGTTTTGCATCCAAATTAGATAGCGGTTCATCAAATAAAAACAGACAAGGTTTTCTAACTAATGCTCTACCAAGTGCTACTCTTTGCCTTTGCCCGCCAGATAATTCTTTTGGCTTGCGGTTAACTAAATTGATTAGTTCTAATAATTCTGCTACTTCTAAAACTCTGTTTTTAATTGCATCTTTAGAAATTTTTTCTTTGTCATTTCTTTTTAAAACATTCAGCGGAAACGCAATATTATCAAATACTGATAGATGCGGATAGAGTGCATATTCCTGAAATACCATACCGACATTGCGTTTTGAAGGGTCTAAATTATTAACAACAATATCATCAAATAAAATTTTTCCACTTGTAATTGTTTCTAATCCCGCAATCATTCTAAGAATAGTTGTTTTGCCACATCCTGAAGGTC
>Ga0082212_10002965_pt1 | contig 24313 bp, 21 predicted proteins | sample TergutNt197P3_FD_71548 | JGI IMG/M metagenome (GOLD analysis project Ga0082212, IMG submission 71548) | Neocapritermes taracua P3 segment gut microbial communities from Petit-Saut dam, French Guiana - Nt197 P3 | ecosystem: Host-associated > Arthropoda: Insects > Digestive system > Gut ... | reverse complement strand
GTAAAAACAATGCGGAAGTAGCTCAGTTGGTAGAGCACGACCTTGCCAAGGTCGGGGTCGCGAGTTCGAGTCTCGTTTTCCGCTCCAAAAGACAGTCTGAAAAGGCTGTCTTTTTTGTTTGTAATCAACAACTTACAATATACGCCAAGCGCGTGTGTAGATTTTTGATTTTTGGGAAATAAAGAGAAATTTGAGGGGAAATGGGGTGGTTTGAGGAGGTTTACTTACCCCAACGCTTAGAACACAAAAACGATATCTTGTTTTTTAATTCTTTGTGTTCTTTGTGAATATCCTTTGTGCGTCTTTGTAATGAAAACCTCATTTTCAACCTCATAAAAATAAAACCACCTCAGTAGCCCAATGATGTACCCTTGCAAACACCAACCTCATTCACCTCATTTACAACTTATTTCAAAATTCAATAACAAAAACGCTTCCACCCCCTTGACAAAAGAGATTTCCTAATGTATATTTGCACGTCAAATATAACTCATATATCCAAGCAAAATATTCTGTCTGTATGTGAATATATTGAAAATCAAAAAGAGCATCATAAAAAAGAGAGATATGATGAAGAATTTGAGCGATTTATCAAATTCTACCAACAAACAATTCGTAAAAAAAATGATGAAGTATTATAAATGAGGTTATGGGTTTGCAGGGAAATTCATTGTGCTACTGAGGTGGTTTTGTTTTTTTGAGGTGAAAAATGAGGTTTTCTCTTAAAATATTGGAAAAATATTCGTATTGTTATTTTTTTCAGTAATAGAAAAAAAAGAATTAGCCTGGTTGAGTAAATTTAGTGTCAGTCCGAAATTTTAGTGTTATTTTGCACAAATTTTTGCAATGCCCACCGACGAACTGATTCTTGAACTGTTTGCCAACGAAAATACCCGCACCCGCGCCTTTGAAATGCTCGTAAAAAAGTATCAAAAAGAAGTGTATCTAAGCGTGAGACGAATGGTGGGGCTACACGATGATGCCAACGATGTGTCGCAAAATGTGTTTATTAAAATTTGGCGGCATCTGCATAACTTTCGTGGCGAATCAAGTTTGAAAACGTGGATACTGAGAATTTGCACCAATGAATCATTAACATTTATAGAAAAAAAGAAAAAATTACTTAATCTAAACGATGACTCCTATACAGACTGGATGTTGCAAACCATTCCCGATGATAAATATATCTCTTCCGATAGAATTGTGCAACTCATTCAGCAGGCAATTTTGAGTTTGCCCGAAAAACAACGCATCGTTTTCACCTACCGGTATTATGACGAGATGCCATACGAAGAGATGTCAAAAGTGTTAAACACTTCAGAAGGAGCGCTTAAAGCTTCTTACCACTTTGCAGTTAAGAAAGTTGAAGATTTTTTGTTAAATCATTAAACTTTAATATGTATATTATGTCAATTAAAAGTTCAAAAAAATAATTAACATTATGGATACATTACAACAATATAAAGACAAGCCTTTGTATGAAGTTCCGGATCATTTCTTTGAACAGTTGCAACATGATATAATGCAGCGTGTTATAACTGAAGAAAAACAACAAAAAACATTTAAAAAATGGATTTCTGTGGCAAGCGTGGCTGCTTCTATTGCCCTCATTGTGGCGCTTTCTGTTTTTCTTTTTGTTAACCGAAGCGATAATGAGCATTTCTATGTGCATGAAGAGATTGCCCAACCGGAAGATTCCATTATTTCTTTAGATGTAAATCACTTAGCCGAAGTTACAGAAATTATGGATAACGTTATTGAAATAGAACCCACAATACTTGAACCCGTAGCCCCAAAGGCGCCCTCAGTAGCAGAAAAGGAAACGATTGTTTATCGTGCCGTTGATTATTATGTAGATGATTACGAAACAGATAACTTCTGCGAAACAATGTATGATTTGGAATGTTATTATGACTATTAAAATATGAAACGTTTAATTTTTCCCCTCATTTTCACATTATTCTTTTCTTTTTCGTTTGCTCAAGAACAAGAAGATTGTCAATCTATTATGACGATTAAAAAGAATTTTATTGAACGAAATCTGGTTTTAACCAATCAGGAACGCCAAGCGTTTTGGGATATTTATAATCCTTATTTGAAAGAACAATCCGAAATTTTTGAAGCCAGCAAGGCGTTGCTATTAGTAAACAATATTGAACGCAGCAAAGGGCGTGTAGATTATTTAAAACTAACTGATAAACAGTTGTATGTATTAATGGACGATAAAATCAATACCAAAGAGAAACTTCTTGTTTTGGATAGAAAACTCTACGAACAGTTGAAAAAGATTCTTTCGGCAAAAACATTATACCAGTTTTATCAAATAGAAGCGCGTTTTAAGGCAGATATTAAAGAGGAAGCTAAAGGGGCGTGCACGCACGAGAAGAAATAGGTTTTCAAGTAATTTTTCTTAATCTTTTTTCAATTTGTCCGCCACACAAGACATAATGCCGTTTTGTTGTTCGTTCCACAAGTGCATCGCGCCGCCATTGCAGTATTTAAAATCTTTGCAATTTTTGCAAATCCCTGTTTTGCACCAACTTCTGTTACGCATAACCTCAAAACGATTTTCCCAGATTTCCAATAAATTGTCTTGATAAATATTGCCTTGCACAAAGCATCTGTCAATATTCGGGCAGGCGGAAATAGAGCCGTCAATCAATACCGAGCCGATGTTTATGCCCGCATGACAAAAGAAATAACTGTCGCGTACTTTCTTTTCGTAGTCGCCCACATAACTTTCGCAACTGAAACAGAGGCTGATACGCGGGTCGTTTTGGCGTGTATCGGCGATAAAATTCATCAACTGTCGCGTTTGCTCGTTGGTGAGCAACAACTCCGAATTTTCGGCGGCTCTGCCAATGGGTGCAATTGTAAAAATACGCCATTTCTTCACTTTTTTAGCAATCAAAAACTCCTTTATATCGGCAAGTTCAGCCATATTTTTTTGATGCACGCAAGTTACCACATCGTAATTTAAACGCGGGTGCGACACAATCAATTCCAATGCTCGTACTGCATTATCAAAACTTTTCGGGTGGTTTCTCAAGGCATTGTGATTTTCTTCTAAGCCGTCTAAACTTAATGTAATGCTGCCCATTCCGGCGGCGAGCATTTTTTTGTGCGTGGCTTCATCGTAGGCATACCCATTGGTAACAATGCCCCACCGGAAGCCGTTTGCACGCAGTTGCTGCCCGCACTCCGCCAAATCTTTGCGCACAATGGGTTCGCCGCCGGTAATGACTACCATTATGGAATGTTTGGGGTACTGCTTTTTTAAGGGTTGAATGGCGTTCAAAAAATCCTCAAACGGCATATCCGGATGTGTGCTGTTTGTTTTGCAATCGGAGCCGCAGTGCCCGCATTTCAGGTTACACCGTAAAGTGCATTCCCAAAACAGATAATTGAGAATGTGCAATTTGGTTTCGTTTTTCCGGAAAATATTGTGAATGAATTTTGTCATTGTTTGTTTTTTGGGCACGCAGATAACGCAGATGAAACAGATTTACGCAGATTTTTAAAAACGATACCCGCCGTGCACGCTGAAAAAACTTCTATATCCAATGCCCACTTCGCCACCGATAAAAATGTTTTTATTTTTTCCTACATTTCCACTAATTCCAAAAGGGGTAATTTGAAAATAGGGGAATATTTTAGGATATTTTACCGCTTTGCTATCGTAGCCATCTTCAAAACCCACTCCTACCGACAAAGCGCCATAAAGAATTAGATACTTCTTATTTAACATAGAAAATCTAACCTCCGGAGCGAGTGCAGCGTAATATTTGCGTTTTGATTTTGTAAAATCACGATAATTGCCGTCAGGATAATATTCACGCCAATCATAATATATTTTAGCTCCTAAGCAGTTCACAAAATTTCCGCCTACCCACAACCACTTAATAGGGCGATATAGATATGAAACTGAAAAAGTGGCAGAATACATAACCTCAGTAGGTAATAGTAGGGAAAATACCGAAGGCAAAAATCCTTCACCTACAGATACTCTTACTTCGTGTTTATAAAAAGTGGTATCGGTTTGAGCGTGCGAAACCGAGATGCCCAGCAAAATAATTGCAATACAAATGATTCGTTTCATAATGATTTACTGTTTTTCTTCCAATTCAACATAGAGTTTAACTTCGTCTTTATGCGCAGGATTTATGATGATGACTTTATCGTCAAAACTGCCATTTTCAACACCGTCAATATCAAAAAAATAAACCCTCACGCTGTCGGGTTTAAGAACTGTGGGTATGGTATCTTGTAGATGATAATAATAATTGTAATTTGGGACGCTGGCATAAAAATCAAACTCTCCTTTTTGGTTGGTCATTCCGTAACCAAAGCAGTTATCAAAGCCATTAACATGAACATTCACAGCGACTTCTATTCCTTTAATCGGCAATTGTGTGCTTTTCGATTTTACTATACCGGTTAATTTTACATCGTAAAACTGATCCGGCTCAATTCCGTAACACGCCTGAAAAACAAAAGCAACGGCTGTAAAACTAATACAACCAAAAATGGTGCGCAATAATTTTCTTGTTTTTAGTTCTAATTTTTTCATGATTAATTTGTTTTTAATTTATGTAGGAAAATATCATTAACCATTATTTCTCAGTCGCCTTTATTTTCGCCTCCATCTCTTCGTATTTAGGCGATTGAAGTCTTGCGTAAATAGAGCGGAGGGTAAGCATTACATTCATATCTTGTGGTTCACTTTGGTGCACACGCTCAAAACAATTTTGCGCTTCCAATAAATAGTTTTCCGATTTTGTTTTGTAAATCATCGCATTACTTTTATCTCCTTTTACTTCCAACTCGTTAGCCGTTTTAAAATTCTCTTCCGACAAATAGTAGGCGCAAACTCCCAAATTGTAAAAGATGACAAAATTGTTAGGGGTCATCCTATTGGCTTTGGTTAGCAACTCGTGCGCTTTAGTATAATTGGTATCCAAAATATGGAAGTTGGCGACATTGACCAACAAATCGGCATTCTCAAACACAGCGACAGGAATATTTTCCATTAACTGGTGGGCAGTGACTTTTTGGTCAATAAAATAATAGTAATCAATTTCGGCAACATAAAGTGCAGGATTTTCGGGCAAACTCTTTTTTCCGGCTTCCAATATCTCTTTTATTTTGGCTTGATTATTTTCCTTTTTATAATTTTCGATAAGGCGCAGATATACATTTCCATTAGTTGAGCCGTCGGCAATTGCTTTATTATAATAGATTATGGCGTTTTCGTTGTTATTAAGCATTTCTAAAGTATAGGCGTAATAATAATACAGTTCTCCGTGTAATGGAAATTGTGGCGGGGTTACCAATTCATAACTCACAACGGCTTTATTTAATACTTGTTGCGCCAAAAGAAAGTTTCCGCCAATCAATTCATCTACGCCATATACTAAAAGCAGGGCGTACAGTTTGGCTATCCCTTCGTTGGGCGTCAACATCTCAAATGCTTCCACATTTTTATTCATCTCTTTGGCTTTTACGAAAGCGTCGAAAGCATGTTCGGCGGCATCGGGAAACAGCGCTTTATAGGTATTGTCTTCTCTTTTTGCATCATATTCCTGATTGGCAAGATTGAAGTAGATATTTGCTTTATAGAGCCATGTTTGTGCTTTTGTCGCCGATTTTTCATCTTGCACGCACAAGTCAATAGCCTCTTTGGCTTTCACAAAATCTTTGTCAGAAAACATATTATAGGCTTTGATAAGAGACGCTTTTTGCGCAAACAGAGAACTCATGCACAATAAGCAAACAACAAGGTAAAGGATGATTTTTTTCATAATTATTTGTTTTTGAATCTATGTGCAAAGAAAGTGTTTTTTGTGAATAGAAATAAGTTGTTAGATACCAAATAATATTTTATAGAAAAAAATTATTTTTGCAACGTAAAATAAATCATAAAGTATGAAAGAAACCTTATTATTAGTAACAGCAGTCATAGTGCATTCAAAAGCAGCATTTTATAAAACGAAAGGAGATAAACGCTCTTAATCACTAATCACTAATCTTTTTTCCGTGAAATATCAATTTTACAAAGAGTTACTACAGTTGGCATTGGATGCTGAATCTGCAAAATTTTTACTGGCGGTGAGCGGCGGAATGGATTCTGTGGTGTTGGCGCACCTTTTTGCAAGTTGTGGCTTGCATTTCGATATTGCGCATTGCAACTTTCATCTTCGTGGAGAAGAAGCGAATAGAGAGATGGCGTTTGTGCAAAAACTTCCTTTTTTAACTACGCAGCAGGTTTTTATCAAGGAATTTGATACGTTGGCGGTGCAGCAAAAATCGGGAAAATCTATTGAGATGGTGGCGCGCGAGTTGCGCTATCAATGGTTTCAGAAAATTGGAAACGATTACGATTATATTGTTACCGCGCATCATGCCAACGACAATGCAGAGACGATGCTATTGAATCTGTTGCGGGGCGCCGGACTGCGCGGACTGTGCGGGATACCTCCCAAAAATGGAAAAATTATCCGTCCGCTACTGAGGTTTTTGAGACCCGAAATTGAGAGGTACAACCTTGAGCAAGAATTAGAATATTGTGTGGATTCGTCTAATTTATCCGATGAGTTTTTGAGAAATAAGATTAGAAATAAGGTGATGCCGGTGTTGGAAGAAATAAATCCGAATTGTGTTGAAATTTTTACACGAAACAGTAATCTTTTTTCACAACAGTTGCAATTTTTCGACGCCCATATTCAACAATACAAAAATCGATTATTGCAAGAAAAAGAAAATAGAATTACCATTGCGATTGAAGTGTTGAAAAATGTGGAGTATCAATCGTTAATTCTTTACGAATTATTGAATTCTTATGGCTTTAATGCTAATGATGTGGACAATATTTTAAAATCGTTGGAGGCAACCTCCGGAAAACAATTCTTTTCGGATACGCATATTTTGATTAAAGACAGAACCCATTTGATTATTGAAAAAAAAGAAGCGAAAAATGAAGAAAACATTATCATAAATTCCTTAGAAGATTTGCAAAAAAATGGTTTTATGGTAGAAAAAATACTTTATAATGCAAATTTTACCCCAAAAAAAGACACAAAAATAATTTACATAGATGCAGACAAACTAACCTTTCCTTTAACCATTAGACATTGGCAAAAAGGAGATTTTTTCTACCCTTTTGGGATGAAAACCAAGAAAAAATTGAGTGATTTTTTTACAGATATAAAAATTGACATTTTAGAAAAACAAAAAGTACGCTTACTCTGTTCGCAAAACCAAATTGTTTGGATTATTAATTATCGGGCAGATGAACGATTTAGAGTAGATGAAGGAACGGAATGGTATTATAGAATTTACAATTATAAATATGAGTGTCTTTGAAGAATAAGGTTTATGGTTTCTGTGGTCTTTCATGGTGCAAAAATAAGATAAAAATGGCTTACTCATAATGACTTTTAATTTATTGATTATGCCTCGTGCCTCTGTGTTGGAGCAAAATTTTAATGATTTTTCCCTGGTATTAACTCCACCGTAATCTGTGAACAAAAAGTTTTATGTTTATTTGCACCCAAAATTTCATAAATGATTTCCAAAAAAACAATTGACGAAATACTGATGATCACCAAAATTGAAGAGGTGGTTGGGGATTTTGTTTCGTTGAAACGGCGCGGACAAAATTGGGTGGGTATTTGCCCGTTTCACGATGATAAAAACCCCTCTATGTATGTGAGCCCGCGATTGGGCATCTTCAACTGTTTTGTTTGCGATACCAAAGGAAATGCCGTGCACTTTGTTATGGAGCACGAAAAAATATCTTATCCCGAAGCGTTGCGCTATCTGGCTAAAAAATACAACATTACCATTGAAGAAGAGGCAGAAAAAACTACAGAAGAAAAAGAAGAAGAGAATAAAAGAGAAAGTTTGCTGTTAGTTAATCAATTTGCTGAAAATTATTTTGTTGAACAACTTTTTGATACGGAAGATGGGCGGAATATTGCCTTGAGCTATTTTAAAGAGCGTGGGCTGAACGAGGCAATCATCAAAAAATTCAAATTGGGCTACAATCCGGAAGGTTGGGATGCTTTTACGCAAACTGCTTTGCAAAAAGGGTATCATAAAGAGCAGCTGCTTGCATTGGGGTTAACCAAAGAAAGTGAAAATGGCAAACTGTTCGATTTTTATCACGGGCGGGTTATTTTTCCCATTCATAGCGCATTAGGAAAAACGCTGGGATTTGGCGCACGCACCTTAAAACAGGGTGAAAAAATTGCTAAATATTTCAATTCCCCTGAAAACGAGGTATATCACAAAAGCGATATTTTGTATGGGTTCTTTTTTGCCAAAAAAGCGATTCGTGCGTTCGATAATGTGTATTTGGTAGAAGGCTACACCGATGTAATTTCGATGTTTGCCGCCGGAATAGAAAATGTGGTAGCCTCGTCCGGAACGGCGTTAACCAAAGGGCAAATAAAACTGATTGCCTCGCAAACACAAAATATTACGTTGGTATATGATGGAGATGCCGCCGGCGTAAAAGCTTCATTACGAGGTATTGATATGCTGTTGGAAAGCGGGCTGAATGTGCAAACCATTATGCTCCCCGAGGGCGAAGACCCCGATTCGTTTGCGCGTAAAACCAGCCAAGAGGAACTGAAAACTTATTTTCAAGAACATTCGACAAGTTTTATTTTGTTTAAAGCCAAAATATTATCGAAAGAAGCCGGAAATGATCCGATGAAGCGTGCCGGAATGGTAAACGAAATTATTCAAAATGTGGCAGATATCCCCGATACCATTGCGCGGGCATTTTATATCAAGCAGTGTGCGGAACTGTTTCAACTGTCGGAGGAAACGCTGAATGCCCAACTACGGAAAACCGTTTGGAAAAAGCACGAATCGTTGAAAGAGAAAAAGAGTGGCGAGAGCAAACCAGACAGTGCTGAAACGCCACAGGAACAGATAAGCATTATTGAGCCTTTGCCGCATCAACAGAAGTTAGAGACAGACAATCGCTTATTGGAAACAGAAAAAAATATCATACTGCTTATTCTTAAATATGGTATGTTTGAAATTGATGTACAAGAATTTACAGAATCCGGAGAACCTTATTTTTTCCAAACCCGCATTGACCAGTATATTTTCGATGAATTTCATCGCCAACAAATAGATTTTTCTAACCCATTGTTTCAAAATATATATTTTGAATATTCGGAAATAGCGAATGTGGCATCCAATCAAGATGTTATAAAAAGTTATTTTTCAACCATTGAAGATAAAGAGATTACAGATTTTGTGATCGCGAATTTGTTAAACGACGAACCGGAAGTTAGCGAGCATTGGCTCAGCAGATTTGACATTGTTACGCGAAGCGTTACCAACAATATTCATAAACTGAACAATGCCGTTGAAGAGACCATTTTGATGTTTAAACTGCGTATTATTGAAGAATATAGAAAACTGATTTTAAGAGAAATTGAAGAAAATACAGATGAGGAGTTAGAGAAGCTGATGTTTCAAAAACTGCAACAATTATTGAGGCGCAGGGAAGAGATTGCCAAACGGCTTGGGGCAGTGGTAACGTTTTAATCCACAGATTTGCACAGATTTTATTACTGTCTAAAAAACAGAATTTAACCAATTTTCATATACTTTTGCATTCCTTAACTAAAATTACTCTAAGCGTGAAACCAAAAATCGTTCAAGTTTTTACGAAAAATATTAAAACAAAACTCGTTGTCGTTTTTGTAATTATGGTGGCATTATGTGCAGGATTTGTCTTTTTTACCGATTCATTATTTCACGATTTAAGAAAACAAAAAGAGCAATACCAACAAAGTACGCAAATTCTTTTGGAAACCAATAATTTAGTTTCACAGTTTTACAATATTCAAGAATTTGGAAATCGATTTTTAGTACAAAAAGAGTTACGCTATCTGAATATTTATCAAATGCAAATTGATACTTTTCAGCAAAAATTAGAACTTATTGTACAATTAACTCAATATAACGATGAAAATAATTACTTATCAGACATTACTCTGTTGTTGCGCGAAAAAAAAATCATTTTAAAGAAATTACATGCATTATTTGTAAATAAAAAAGATATTGATTCATTGTACAAAAAAGTTTCAGATAAAATTGAAAAAAAAATAGATTTAGAGTTGCCTCAAATTGTTGATAATATTATCAAACTGAGTGATACCGTTTGGCAGGAACCTAAAAGTTTTGGGCAACGATTGAAAGATGCGTTTCGTTCCAATAAAAAAAGAGGAAAAAATATAGAAGTGATTAATACAATGATTTTTTCCGATAGTGTTGTGCTTCAAAATGCAGATGTTGAAAGTTCGCTGTTGGATAGTTTGTACGCAATTACCCAACAATATCAACATCAGTATTCTGTAAAAATTGAGATGATTGAAGTGGAGGTGTTTGCCTTGCTTACCGCAGACCAATATATTACTCAGGAAATTACAAACCTTTTGCTGCAACTGCATGAAGAGATGTTGATGACTGTGATTGCGCTTGGGGAAGAGTATGAAGCAGATGCACGGCTCGCATCAAGATGGAGCCTTATTGCCGGTTCTATCTCTTTATTACTCATTACTCTATTTATTTTGTTAATTTACAGAAATGTAAAAACAATTAGAACCATTCATGAAGCATTGACAGCAGAAAAACAAAAAGCAGAAGAATTGATGGAGCATCGGCAGCAATTGCTTCTATCTATTTCACACGATATTAAAACGCCGTTGAATGCCCTTTTGGGTTATTTGGAATTATGGGAGAATGAAACCTTGTCGGCTCAGCAACTTCGGGAATTAAGCACCATGCAGTATTCGGGAAAATATATTTTGTCATTATTAAATAATTTGCTTGAATTTACACGTTTGGAACAACAAAAATCGCAAATTATGAAAGATAATATTGAAATAGTGCCGTTTTTCATGGAAATTGTAGAGATGTTTCAGCCTTTATGCAATGAAAAAAACAATAAATTAACTTATTGTATCTATGCTGCAGAAAATCCTCAAATTCTTGTAGATTCTTTGAAGTTGAAACAAATTATAGTAAATTTAATTTCAAATGCGGTAAAATACACTACTCAAGGGGAAATTTCAGTGAATATTGAAGAAATTTTAGAACCAACATTGCGACTTAAAATTGCCATTTTCGACACTGGGAAAGGGATTCACAAAGACAAGTTAGATACTCTTTTTGAGCCATTTACAAGAGTTGAAAAAAACAGCGCCGGAATTGAGGGCAGCGGACTCGGACTTTTTGTAGTAAAAGGTTTAGTGGATCTGTTGGGAGGTAACATTGAAATTCAATCGGAAGAAAACAAAGGCACTATTGTAACGCTGTTCATTCCTTTTGAGAATGTTATAGAAAACCTTACACCCGTTAATGTTTCTCGTGAACCCATGAAAATATGGGTAATTGAAGATGATGCCACCCAATTACAGATGGTGGTTTCCATGTTGGAAAAATTGGGACACTCTTATATTACCGACACAAACAGAGAAATGTTTGAAAATCATTTACAAACAGTCAGAGAAAACTGTAATCTCGTATTTACCGATTTGGAAATGGGCGATTTGAACGGATACGAGGTCTTGCAAAAGATTAAGTCCAATTACGATGTGCCGGTAATCTGTTTGTCGGGAAACAGCAATACTTCAAAAGCAGAACTGCAACAAATCGGTTTTGATGACTTTTTGGAAAAGCCGTTTTCGTTGCATCAGTTAGAGAAAATATTGACGCCTGTTTATCCACAAAAAAAAGATAAAGAGTCGGAGTTGTTTTCATTGCATACTTTAAATGAACTTTTTGACAATGACACAGATACAATTCATACATTATTAAATACGTTTGCCATTTCTTTACCCTGTGATATTCAAAATTTTGAGCAGGGAGTGGCAGAAAAAAATCTATTTTTAATTCAACAAACCGCCCACCGATTGCTTCCCTTTTGCAAGCAAATTAATGCTAATGAAGTGGTTGTTATTTTAGAAAAAATAGAACTTTCACGAAAAAAAACAAATCATCAATTTAGTGATTTTAAAACGGATACTATATTACTCATTACATATTTGAAGAAATTGTTGGAAGCAATTGTAAATTTCAAAGATACAACTACATAGTGAAACGTATAATTAATTTTCGTTTTCAGAAAAAAATGTCTAACCGGTAATTCACAATTTGTAATTAAAAAATTATACATTTGCCAAACTATTTTATAACCCTTAAATTTAATTTTTTATGAAAATTTTAGTTGCTACTGAAAAACCTTTTGCCAAAGTGGCTGTAGAAGGTATTAAACAAATTGTTGAAAATGCTGAACATGAATTGGCATTATTAGAAAAATACACCGATGTAAACGAATTTTATGCAGCCGTTGCTGACATCGATGCATTGATTGTGCGTTCAGATAAGGTTACTGCCGAAGTTATAACGCACGCTCCAAAACTTAAAATCGTTGTGCGCGCCGGCGCCGGCTACGATAACCTTGACTTGCTCGCTTGTTCTGCTAAAAATATCGTGGCGATGAACACGCCCGGACAAAATTCTAATGCCGTTGCCGAATTAGCAGCAGGAATGATGGTATTTATGGCGCGTAACCAATTTAACCCCGGCACAGGAAGCGAACTCTTGGGCAAAAATGTAGGTATTCACGCTTACGGAAACGTAGGAAAATTGGTGGCAAAAATTGCTAAAGGTTTCGGAATGACCGTTTACGCATTCGACCCATTTGTGAAAAAAGAAATCATGGAAACCGAAGGCGTGGTGGTTTGCAATTCGGTAGAAGAACTGTACGCAAAATGCCAATACATCTCTTTGCATATTCCTGCAAATGAACAAACCAAAAAATCAATTGGTTACGATTTATTGTCTAAAATGCCGAAAGGCGGTGCTTTAATTAATACCGCCCGCAAAGAGGTGATCAATGAAGAAGAATTGATAAAAGTGTTGGAAGAAAGAGCTGATTTGAAATATGCTACCGATGTTGCCGCCGCTAATCACGCCGAATTGGTTGAAAAATTCGGTTTGCGCGTGTTTGCTACACCTAAAAAAATGGGCGCAGAAACTGCCGAAGCCAACATTAACGCCGGATTAGCCTCTGCAAACCAAATCGTGAAATTCTTCAAAACAGGAGATACTACCTTCCAAGTGAATAAAGGTTAAAGGTTAAAAGGAGAAAGGATTTATTAACCGTTGGCTTCAGCCAACGGAACCTCTGAACAAGGAGAAAATGATAAAAGAGAAAAAAAATGTAGCGCTCTCGTCAGTACTGGCGGCGGTGGTTCTCACAAGTTTTAAGTTCATTGTGGGCATTATTACCGGCAGTTTGGGTATTCTGTCGGAAGCGCTACACTCTTTGTTAGATTTGGTTGCTGCGGTGGTAACTTTCTTTTCCGTAAGAATGTCGGACAAACCGGCAGACCAAAGGCACAACTTCGGTCATGGAAAAGTAGAAAATCTATCGGCGCTCATTCAAACGGTGCTGTTGCTCGTTACCTGCTGTTGGATTTTTTACGAAGGGATCAGCAGAATTGTAACCGGCAGTTTTCATGTGGAGGTTACTTATTGGAGTTATATTGTGGTGGTAACCTCCATAGTGATAGACTTTACACGCTCTCGCGCTTTGGCTCGCGTAGCCAAAAAATACAATAGTCAGGCTTTGGAAGCCGATGCAATGCACTTTGCTACCGACATTTGGAGTTCAACCGCCGTTTTAGTGGGTTTAATTTGTGTTGATGTTTTCGACTTCCCTTACGCCGACCCCATTGCCGCACTCATCGTAGCGTGCATCGTTTTGTACATCTGTTATAAATTAGGGAGAAAAGCGATTGACATTCTGTTAGATAGAGCGCCCGACCAAACGGTAGCCTCTGTGAAAACCATATTAGATGAACACGCTGAAATTAAAGAGTATCACAACCTCAGAGTTCGTGCTTCCGGAGCCGATACTTTTATCACTTTTAATATTCACATAACCCCAAATACGCCTTTTGTTGAAATCCACCGTTTTTGTGATCATTTGGAAAAAGATATTAAAGAAAAAATTCCCCGCTCAGAAATTTTTATTCACGCAGAGCCACAAAATAAGGAACATATTAATACTGAATATTTATACACCACATAGTTCTTCCAACGGTTTTATCACAAACTCCCGTGCTAACATTCGAGGATGTGGAATGGTTAAAGTTTCAGTATTTATTTGTAAATCATCGTATAACAAAATGTCAATATCAATAATACGATTCGTATAAACGGGCTTTCCGGCTACTATGATAGTTCTTTGCGTGCGTCCCATTTTTTTCTCTATTTCCTGAGTTTTTTGCAACAAATCTATAGGCAAGAGTGTCGTTTCTATTTTAATAACTTGATTAAAGAAATCGTTGCCGTTAAAACCTGCTGCTTCAGATTCATAAATCGAAGACTCGGAAATAATTTTTCCAATATTTTGCAAAATGGCATCTTTGGCATCTTGCAAATGCTGTGCTCTGTTGCCCAAATTACTCCCTAAACTCAAAAAAACAATAGGCATCTTTTTCAATACTTTAGCCATTTCATCAAATCCTTCCAACTTGTTTTTTTGCCATACATCAAAATTCCGATGCGATAGATTTTTGCGGCAAACCACACGCAGAAAATGAAGAAAAGCACACACAATGCCATAGATGCAAGGAGTTCATACAAAGGTACTCCCGACGGCAAACGGATAAGCATTGCCACAGGAGAAGTCAGTGGGATCATGGACATCCAAATGGCTAAGGAATCGTGCGGGGCTTCCGAAATAGGCATTACCAACACAATAGTCAATATTAACGGAATGGTAACCGGCAGTACAAATTGCTGTGAGTCGGTTTCGGTGTCCACTGCCGAACCCACTGCCGCAAATAGCGAAGCATAAATGAGATAGCCAAAGATAAAGTAAAATAAAAAGCACAACAACAATGTCGTGAATGAGAAGTTAAAATAGTTTTGAATTTGTTCAAAAATTGAGTTTTGTGCCAACAATTCTTCTGCATTTACCGGCATGAGTTCATCGCCTTGCATTTGGGTTTGCATAGTAGTTTGCAACATTGCGGAATCGCCGGCAAGCAAGTTAGGTGCGGCAAATTGCACGCCTACCATCAATATTAAGGTTAAAATAATCCATAATACAAACTGGGTAAGCCCTACCATGGCAACGCCGATAATTTTTCCAAACATCAACTGCACGGGTTTTATTGATGAGATTAAAACTTCTACAATACGACTTGTTTTTTCTTCCAAAACGCCCCTAAGTACTTGTTGGGCAAATAAAAAAATGAGAAAATAGATAATCAATCCACACACCATACCTACAATTTTGCTTACCCACGCAAAACTTGCTTTTTCATTACCCGCCTCATCAATTTTAATACTGGTAATATTTGCCTGCGTGGTTTGTTTATATATCTCAAACAATTTTGGCTGGATATTGAATGTGTCCATTAACAATTTGTCAAACAACTGTTTATCTAATTGACTTTCCAAATTGGAAACAAAACGCATGGGCGGATCTTTTTCATAATACAGATTGGCTTGTAATGCAGTATTTCCTTTTATAATATGCAAAATGGCGTCGTAAGTGCCGGAAAAAATCTCTTTTTTAAATTCATTGACCTCTCCGGAGCGATAGGTAAAAGAGTTGAGTGTATTTTCTTCTAACTTATTGATAAAAAATTCATTTTCGTCAATTACCAAAACGTTCATCGGTTTGGCAGATTCCATTGTTTTTTTCGTAATTACCGCAGGCACAATCATAATGCCGGCAAAAAACAAGGGCGCCAAAATCGTCATAATAATGAACGATTTTTTCTTGACGCGAGTTAAATATTCTCTTGCGATTATTAATTTTATCTTGTTCATAATTTAATTAGTGGTTAATGATTAGTGGTTAATGGTTAATGGGGCTAAGTGACGAGTAACAAGTGACGTAATTATTAATTGTTAATTATTAATTGTGCCGGTTTACTTGATCTATAAAAATATCATTCATCGAAGGTAACAGTTCTTGAAATGAGATAATGTTTTCTTTTTCCATAAAGAAGGTTAATAATTCTTTGGAATCAGTATCAGGTAATAATTGTATTTCAAAAAGTTCCGATTTTGGTTTTTCGGTATGAGAGATTAAAGTAAAGTGATGCGGTAAAGTTAGTTCATTGTTGTTTTTTTCAATTTCAATAATAAAACGATGTTTTTTGAAATGGTTTTTAATCTCAGTTATATTTCCGTCTAATATTTTTTTCGATTTGTTAATCAGCACAATATCATCGCAAATTTCTTCTACGGAAGCCATATTGTGTGTAGAAAGAATTACGGTAGTTCCTTTTGCTTTCAGCAGCAAAATCTCTTCTTTCAACAAATTGGTATTAATGGGGTCGAAACCACTAAAAGGCTCATCTAAAATAAGTAAGTCGGGTTCGTGAATAATAGTGGTAATAAATTGCAGTTTTTGTTGCATCCCTTTGGAAAGTTCTTCCACTTTTCGTTTCCACCAGCTTTCAATTTCAAATTTGCGAAACCAAAATTTGAGGCGTTTAAAGGCTTCCTGTTTTGAAAGCCCTTTCAACTGTGCCAAATACATAGCTTGCTCTCCAACTTCCATTTTTTTGTATAAGCCGCGTTCTTCGGGCAGATAGCCAATGTTTTCCAAATCTTTTTCGCACAACAGCTTGTCGTTAAACAAAATTTGTCCTTTATCTGGAATTGTAATCCGCGTAAGAATACGAATCAGCGTTGTTTTTCCGGCGCCGTTCGGACCCAACAGCCCGAAAATTTTCCCTTTTTCAATCTCAAACGAAACATCATCTAATGCTAAATGGTTGGAGAATTGTTTGGTAATGTTTTGAATTTGTATGAAATGCATAATGGGCTATTTTTTTCGTTCAGTAATTTAGTTTGCGAAAATAGAATTTATATGTAGCCTTTGCAATATTATTTAGAAAAAAACTTATTCTGTTCCTTTTTTTCTTCCAATTTTCTTGCACTATACACCGTTTTCCCCGTGTAAGGGTCAAATCCCAAATAATACATAGCCGTAGCATACGTCATCGGGGTGGGCGTAAAACCTTGTGCTTGCTCGGTGATGAGCCGGTTTTTGCTCACATCTTTAGATAACTGTTTCATATCTAAAATGCTGCAATTCGGATGTCCGGAGATAAAATAGGGAATAAGTTGCTGTTTTTTGTTATGTTTTCTGCTAAGTTGCAGAAAACGGTCGTAAAACTGCAAAAAAGTATCGAAATTGGGTTTGCGCATCGTTTGCAACACGTGGCTAACCGTGTGCTCCGGCGCTACCTTCAACCGTCCGGAAATATGATTTTTTACAACTTCTTCCAAATAAGCAGACAACCCGTATTTATTATCCAATTTTTCATCATTACTTAATAACATATCATACCTAATCCCACTTCCAATCGTAATCTGTTTTACGTTATTCACTTTCAATGCGGAATGATACAACCTCAGTAGCGGTTTGTGGGTGCGGTTCAAGTTTTTACAAATAGAAGGAAAAATGCAGGAATATCGGTGGCAGATTTCGCAATATTTTTCGTTTTGTCCTTTCATTTGATACATATTGGCGGAGGGACCTCCCAAATCGGTAATATGCCCTTTAAAATAAGGCTGTTCCGTTAAATGCTGCACTTCTTCCAAAACAGAGCCTTCACTTCGGGAAGCGATATGTTTTCCTTGATGCGCAGCAATGGCACAAAACGAGCAGCCTCCAAAACACCCACGATGAATGGTAATGGAGTTTTTTATCATCTCCCACGCCGGAATAGCCCCACGTTTCAAATACTTAGGGTGCGGGGCGTACATCATTGCATCAAAAAATGCAAAATCATCTAACTCTTCAGATGATAAAGTAGGGTAGGGGGGATTTTGCACCAAAATTTTATTCCCATAATTTTGCGTAATAACACGTTGTGATTTTTTATTACTCTCTCGCTCAAATGCACAGAAATTTTTAGCATAGTTTTTTTTCTCTTCCAATTCTTTTTCAAAAGGAAGTAACACTAATGATTCATTAGGAGTCAAAACTTCAGTAGATAAAAATGCAATTTGCGGTATTTTTTGTACATTTTCTTTGATAAACTGTTCTTTTTTTATTAGTTGTACAATCTTTTGCATCGGTTGTTCCGCCATACCATACACTAAATAATCGGCTCCGCTATCTATTAAAATAGAAGGTTTTAAAGAGTCGCTCCAAAAATCGTAATGCGAGAACCGGCGCATTGAGGCTTCCACGCCTCCAATAATCACAGGAACATTCGGATACAATTCTTTTACAATTTTAGAATAGACCACCGTAGCATAATCTGGGCGAAAACCGGCTTTGTTGCCCGCTGTATAAGCATCATCGCTGCGCAAACGATTGTAGGCGGTGTAATGGTTTACCATAGAATCCATATTGCCGGCGGTAATGCCGAAGAAAAAGCGCGGGGTTCCCAATTTTTTAAAGTCGCGCAAATCGTCTTGCCAGTTGGGCTGTGGCAAAATGGCAACGCGCAACCCTTCCCGTTGCAACAACCTGCCGATTACCGCCACACCAAACGATGGGTGGTCAATATAAGCATCTCCGGTAATGAGAATTACATCCACATAATCCCAACCTAAATAGTCAAGTTCTTTTTTGGTAATGGGGAGAAAATGTTTCACTGAAATTATTTCTTAAACTTTGAAACAAAATAGGTTATGGGATTCAATATAGCAAAAATAATATCGAAAAATAAAATATGAGGAATTAATCCTTTTTCGTTGAGTTTTGAGGCGGCAATTCCAAAGCAGATATATTGAATCGTAAGTTTTATCAATAGAATGCCGGATATAATTAGTAAATAGATGAGATTGTTGGCAGCAAAATAGATAGCAAATCCAAGCGCAATGTAAAAAAATGTGGTGAGAAAATCGTAGAAATTTAACAAGAAACGTTTGGGTTGATAGTAGAGCTTGCTTGTTTTGCTTCGGAATGTTTTGTGCAAAAACCAATTTCTAAAGTTGGAGTTTAGTCGGGAAACCGTATGGGCTTCCGGTGTATATTCAATAGCACAGTTGTATGGAGTGGCTACTTTGTTTACAAACAGGTCATCGTCTCCGAATAGCAAATGATTTTGAGAAGCAAACCCTTTGTTATCAAAGAAAAGAGTTTTAGAATAGGCTAAATTTTGCCCCACACCCATATAAGGAATTTTTGCCAAACAATAAGAAAAATATTGTATTGCCTGATGTAAGATGTCGAAACGAATGAATAGATTAATGAAACCTATTTTTTTACGAATCTTACTAAACCCCAACACCATTTTAGTTCTATTGTTAAAGTGCCTTGCCATCAGGTTGATCCATTGGTTTGAAGCAGGTAAACAATCCGTATCGGTTAATAAAATATGTTCATAATTAGCTGCTTTGATACCCAATGAGAGTGGAAATTTTTTGCCTTTAATATTAGTAACAGAAGATTCGAGATTTACCATTCTTAAGTTGGAAAATCGATTTTGAAAATCTATAATCACTTGCGGCGTTTCGTCATTAGAATTGTCGTTTACTACAACTACTTCAAATTGAGGATAATCCTGAGATAATAATTCGGGTAATGTTTTGAGCAGATGGTGGGCATCGTTTTTAGCCACCATTACAATTGAAACAGGGAGCTTTGCAGGTTCAAGCGATTTCTGTCTATGTGTTGCAAATCGAAAAAAAAGTATTACATAATATAGTATTTGTAGTAAAGCTACAAATGCAAAAATTGAAATTAAAATTTCAGATAAGTAGAGTAAAAGGAAATCAATCATAGTGTAATTTATTATCTTTTTCTTTTATGGCTTCTCGTTTGTCGTATTTTTTCTTTCCGCGTGCTAAATGAATATCTAATTTTGCATAGCCGTTTTCATTAATGAACAATAAGGAAGGGATAATGGTAAATCCGCGCTCGTTCAGTTTGATTAGCAGCTTTTTGAGTTCGCGTTTGTTCAACAGCAGTTTTCGGTCTCTTTTGGCTTGGTGGTTGTTGTAACTGCCATTGGCATATTCGCTAATGTGCATATTGTGTACCCAGAGTTCTCCTTTTTCAAATGAGCAATAAGCGTCTTGAATATTGGCTTTTCCTGCACGGATTGACTTAATTTCGGTTCCTGTAAGTACCAATCCTGCAGTAAATTTGGTAATCAAGAAGTACTCAAATTCTGCTTTTCTATTTTTGATTGAGATGTTAGACGCCGTTTTTCCTTTTGACATTATTCCTTATCAATATCAATAAGTTTATACTTTTTAGTTCCCATTCCCAACTGTTCGGCGTACTCAATTTGATGTTTGCCACTTACAGAATTAACTTTAAGAAATGCGTCATCGCATTGGTGCGCTTGATCTACCAAATCGTGGGCAGCGGCTTCAATAGCCACAATATCGGTAGAGGCTAATATGCCGATATCGCTAATGAACGGCTCTTTGGGATTGCGCGCGCAATCGCAACTTGGCGACACATTGATAATGATGTTAAAATACACAGAATTAACTAATTCTACAGCAGGTTTTGCATACTCTACCAATTTTTCGAGGAAAATAAGTTTTTGTTCTTCATCTTCGGGGCGCACAATGGCTCCTCGTGGGCAAGAAGTGATACATTTTCCGCAGCCGATACATTTATTGAGGTTAATTTCGAGCGGATCTAACGTGATGGCATCTTCGGGGCAGTCTTGCAAACAAAGCCCGCAACTGGTGCAAAGTTCTTGTTTACATTGCGGAAAATCTCGTTTGTGCATAAGCCGCTTACCCATCGGAGTAGCCATTCCCATAGAGGCGTTTTTGATGCAACCTCCAAAACCTGCACTTCCATGACCTTTAAAATGAGTAAAGTAAATAATGGTTGAATAGTTTTCAAGGTTTTTTCCGATTAAAGCGGTTTTGAAATGTTTTCCGCCCTCAACCGGGAGTTCTAATGTGCCGCCGGAGTCTAAAATGTCGATATTTGCAAAAGTAAAACCGTGATCTCGTGCCAATTCAATGTGGGTTTCCGTTACCGTGCGGCGACCGGTGTAGGCGGTGTTGGTTTCTACCAATGTAGCGTTCAGCGCATGATAAAGCGGCTCAACCAGAGTGGCGGGTACAAAATACTCGTTGCCGTCTTCTCCAAAATGCACTTTAATTCCAATATGGTCTCCTTTTACATTATCTTTCACATATTCAAATATTTTCATTACTCCTTCAGGGGAAATATCGGAAGTGAAATATACAGGAACGGTTTCGTCCGCATCTGTAACAGGTTTGCTGCTGCAACAGCTAAGAAATAGAAAAGTGCTAATAGCCAATAAAATAAATGTAAATTTTTTCATAAAAGATGAGTTATTTTGACGGCGAAAATAGGTTTTTTATTGAAAAATCGGTTGTTAAAAATGGTTAATTACATTTTTAATATTTTACAATTTTCAAGACCTCCTCTAAAATCTTGCAATAATAGATACCGTTTGGTTGCTCGGATAAATCAATAATTGACATATTTGTGAATATTCCCACTTTTACCGCTTGACCCATAGAATTATAAATAATGTAATCGCTGTTACAATAATCAGTAGCATCAAGATTAATAATTTGAAATTGCCCTTGGTTGGGGTTGGGGGCGATGATAAATCTGTTATTTTTTTTTTGGAATGGTTGGATACCATTCTCGTCAATTGAAACCCCGTGTAAGGTAATGTTATCCAAGTGATTATTTCCGGTGGAACCGGTACAACCGGTAAGTTGTAACCGTAGAAAAACTTCTTCTCGATTATTTAATTCTTCTATGGCTCTTAAATCTAAAACGGTAAGCACAGGCTTCCCTGTGGTCAGCGGGCAGGTTTTTGGGTTTTCAATGTAGGTGTAGTGTTCTCCATCTAAACTCCATTCCCATTCGTGCGTATCAAATCCGGTTGTCGCCCTTTGTACTGCCATGCTGAGCGTCAAATTAAAGTAGCCTTTGGTAGGAAATTGAAATACAACGTATTTGCCATTGGCGGTAGTATTTGCCAAACCGAGATCCATTCCTGCTTTCGGCGATGGGCGCGGATCTCCCAAAGTGGTGCCGGTAAAAGCATCCAACTCCGTACCGGAGTTTGCACACAGCCAATCACTTGATTTGTAAGTCCCATCACAATACAAAATCGCTTCGGAAATGGTATCCGATACATAATAATTGGCGGCGATTCTTTTCGGCGTATCCGGTTTCTTTTTTAAATCATCGAAAGTCCAGGCAAGCAACGGTTTTTGCTCTACCCGATAAGGATACAGGAACGAAACTACCGTATCTCTCAAAAAAGCCATATTTTGCCCTAACAAATGTTTGATAGATAAATTGTAAGTAGCATTTTGTGAAAACAAACCTCCGATATGTATAGTTAAAGTATCATTTGAATAATGTAATGCCGTAGCTGCAACGGTTGTGCTAATATTGTAGTTCAGCGGATTTTCGGTAGTCCACGCCACCATCGGTTGGGTAAAAGTAATTTTTACGGTATGGTTATCGGTAAGTTCAAACCATTTTATTTTAGGAGTTTCGGGAGGAGATTGCGGCGTAATTTCTACCGGAAATATTGAATCTATACCCCAAATTTTGTCCACCCATTTTGGATGATCAATAAAAGGATTTCTGTTTTTTTGAACGGCATAAATAGCATTATTGCGGTCAATTTCTTTTTGGCTTACGGGGTCTAACTGATGCCATTCCAGCAACATTTTCAACGCCCAAGGTTGCAGTTGCGATTTGAAAGTCATCGGCGATTCGGTTTTAAACTTATCATCTTCAAACATATAGCGTGTTGCCATATAGAAAAATGAACGGGCAATATCGCCCTTAAAATCATCAATAGGTTCAAAGCAGGTAACGCTCGGCGCACCAGGATAGGTATTTTTTCCCATTTTTGAGCCATTTGAAAAAGGTGGTTGTGTGGGCGTCGTCACTTGCCCATAAGGATTGTCGTTTCTTTTTGTATTTATCCAGCCATCGGTAGGGTAGAGGTGAAACAGGTCGGTATATGGGGCATCTGTGGTTTTTCCGAACCAACTTTGGCAAAACGAATGTTCGCGGGTGTAGCATTTGCCTTCGTTACTGCCAATAGTTATACACTGCCCTGTTCTGTAATCAAACTCATACTCAGGCGTTCCCTGTGGATTATCGGAATAGATATCCCAAATTTTCCCCGAAGGTTTTACATCGGTATATTGATAATAAATCCAAACCTCAGCATAAGAAATAGTTCGGTGATTGTTAATAATTTCATTTAATGCAATTTGAAGTTCTTTACCTGTTTTTCCATCTACATTATTATAATAACCTGACGGAATTTGTGCACCAATTGGGGTAAAAATTACAATAAAGAAACAAAAAAGCGGAAAAATGTTTTTTTTCATACAAATTTTTAAGAATGTGCAAAAATATATTTTTGCGCCATTAAAACAAAAAATGAAATATTACATTATAGCCGGTGAGGCTTCGGGCGATTTGCTGGGTTCATACCTGATGAAATCTATAAAAAAAATGGACGCTAATGCCGATTTTCGCTGCTGGGGTGGCGATTTGATGGAAGCACAAGGCGGCGAACTTATTAAACATTACAACGACCTCGCCTTTATGGGTTTTTGGGAAGTGGCGAAAAATTTGCGCACAATTCTGAATAATATGGCTGTTTGTAAGGTGGATATTCTGCTTTATGAACCCGATGTGTTGATTTTGATTGATTATCCGGGTTTCAATTTGCGTATTGCCGAATTTGCCAAAGAACAGCATATCAGAGTGGTTTATTATGTGTCTCCGCAAATTTGGGCATGGAAAAAAAATCGCGTGCATAACATTAAACGCGATGTAGATACGCTAATTACCATTTTGCCTTTTGAAAAAGAGTTCTATGCAAAATACAATTATGATGCACATTACGCAGGACATCCGTTATTAGATGTAATACACAATGAAATGCAAAACGATGATTGGCAAACTTTTAAAGAAAATTACCATTTAGACGAGCGCCCTGTGATTGCGGTTTTACCCGGCAGTAGAAAACAGGAACTTCAAAAAATGCTCCCCATTATGGTGCAGATGACGGAACAATTCCCTGAATATCAATTTATAATGTCGAAAGTAAAATGGCAACCCCTCTCCTTGTATCAATCTTGTATAAAAAATAAAAAAATAACGCTTGTGGAAGGGGATACCTACTCGTTGTTGCGTCATGCGCAGGCAGCTATCGTTACTTCCGGAACTGCCACATTAGAAACCGCTTTGTGGAATATTCCGCAAGGGGGGGGCTACAAAGGCAGTTTTATTTCGTATCTCATT
>Ga0082212_10002964_pt1 | contig 24318 bp, 19 predicted proteins | sample TergutNt197P3_FD_71548 | JGI IMG/M metagenome (GOLD analysis project Ga0082212, IMG submission 71548) | Neocapritermes taracua P3 segment gut microbial communities from Petit-Saut dam, French Guiana - Nt197 P3 | ecosystem: Host-associated > Arthropoda: Insects > Digestive system > Gut ... | reverse complement strand
CGTCCAATTCGCACATAACGCCTTTATTTGTAGTATTAATATAGGTTTCTATTGATGTTTCGCCGCGGGATGTTATTATTATTTTACAATTTAAATCATTTGCAAGGGAATCTATTTCTTTCGATATTACAGACCTCCTGTTGACAGGAAGCTCATTAAAGCCGTCTAAAAAAAGAACTATTTCGCAGTCGGATTCTTTGGAATAAAAATCAAACCAATTATGATTTATACCAAAACATTTTTGTGTAATGTACTCTTTGATTGTAAAGTTCAATTCTTTTGAAAACAGCTCGTTCAATGGCACATATATAAGATGAATTTTGTTTTTTTCATTAATTAATTGGGTCAATTGGTTTAAAAGCATAAACGTTTTGCCGCTTCCGCCGACACCGGTAATTAACAGAACATTTTCAGACTTTGTCAAATAATTCAGAGAATCAAAAAAACTGATCGGCTTACCTTTATTGATAGAAACCTGTGTTAATAGTTTGTCGTTGTCATTTTGAAGGGCTGATTCAGTTTTTATCCGCTTTCCGATGATTCTTTCAGCATGTTTTTTAATTAAATCGAAAAAAGTATCTTCAGTTGTTTTCCCGCCAGGTTTTGGTCCATCAGGCGACATAAGCATTTTTAGCATCTCATATATTTCTAAGATAGTACGATTGTTTGTGGGTGTCGAAATAAGAATATCAAAATTTTTCATTTTTAATATTTCATTTATTTTTCTGATCAGCTCACCGCAAGTCACTATTCTTGAATCCGAGTCGGCATTAAGGCACTCATAAAAAATATCAACAACCGCTTTTTGAATGTTTTCATCTTCGTCTTTCAAGCAACGGGCAATTCTTTTTTGGATATAATTCCGATCGTCAAACTTGCAGCCGACACAAGGCACATCAAAATCCACACTCGCACTCACCAGCAATTTCCACAATAGTATTGCTACGCTGTAAATATCCGAAGTTGCACAAATCTTGTCAAGGTTTCGAGTGGTATACTTAACTTCGGGTGCAGAATAATCACCCTTTTCGGAGATTATAATATCCTCTGAAACCGCTTTTTTAAGGTGTTGTTTTTCATCATGGTTTGTACCGTTTGTTTCATGCATACTATTATAATCTATTAAGAAAACAACTGGGAACGGCTGTTTATCGGACAAGTCGGTAACAATAATATTATCTGGTGAAACATCCAAGTGCAACCGATTTTTTTTATGTAGTTTTTCCAAGGCTTCCAACACTAACCTTGCTATCCAAAGAGCTGTTGTTAAACTTATCCCGCTTGGATAGTTTTTCTCGTTTATACATTCAACCAAATTTCCTTTTAGCTGAACCTCATTGCCTAAATCAACATATCGCATAACAGTATAAGCAGTATTGTTATGCTCTTTTATTAGATTTCCATTTTTATCCAAAGCGCCGAAAGAATCAAGGAGAGGATTCACGCTAAAAGTTGTCGCAGATAAATATTGACAGTGCAACGCTTCATCGAATAGACGATGTATGTCGCCTATATGTTGATTCAATAAATTCTTTTCGATTTCCGCTTTATTTTTTGTTCCTTCGGGAAGCGTCGCCGTTAAAACTCCATTAGTATCGCGAAACATACAAATATCACCGCGCAGAGGGTATACTTCTTTAATAAGCACCGTGGAATTATTCAATGTCTTTTTGGCCTTATATATAAGCGAACTGCCGCCAGACGCAAAACACACACGGTCAACATCATTTTGTATTATGTATTTTCCGTCGCTCAATAGATGTCCGTTAGGCAAAGGAATTCTGTCCATTAATATAAATCCTCCCTAAACAGTTAATCCATCGGCAATTATTACGCGGTCAAACCCGATTCCAATATCAAGTTTGGGGAATCCTGTTTCTTCCAAACAATCATTAATGTCGTTAATAGTATATCCACCTTTTGCTCTCATAGCAGCGATCAGAGTCCTTCGGCTCACTTTTAACGTGCGTTCTTTCATATCAATAAGTTCGGAAATCACGCTGTAAACAGTTCTGTCATTAACAGCCCGTCTGCGTGATGTATCAAAAGCAACCGCAAAATCGCCAAGGGATTTCCATTCTGTTTTTAGATCGCTGTTTTTATTTGGATGTCTTTCTATATCTGTCTCTGTCCAGTTTTCATCAGTAACAGTACTATGAACTATGAAAGCTTTTTCAACATCGTAAGGAAGTTCAATATCAAATAAGACATTATTAAATAATACATCCCGCCTTGTCAGCGAAACTGTATGAAACCAATCGCTATAAAAAGAAATCTTATTAATTATGTATTCGCCGCCGTCATCTTTGTTTGGCCATCCGTCATAAAAAGAAATTTCAACGGTTTTTGTCGGAAGCTGAACTCGTTTGATTGCCCCCCACTCAAGCAAACCATTCCTAATCGATGGCACATTCGAAATAACTTTTTGCCCTAACTCAAGGTATTGTTTAAACGAATACCCCATCTCTATTGCCCATAAAAATAATATCTCTCTCCAATCAGAAAATCGTACATAGTCCATTTCAAATTCTTTAAATAGTTCTTCGGCTCTTTTTTTTCCTGCTTTTTGACAAATGCAAAGATCGAATAGAAAAAATCGGTTAGGAAAATCTTCTTCAAACAAGGCTCGCGACAATACACGAGTTAGCGATGCGTCACTATATGAGTTCCCATTGCTATCAAGCATGAATTTGGTATCTTTAAAAATAGTTTTATACACACTTACAAGTACATTTGTAGCCGCAGCCTCAGTAACCCCCAATAACGAAGACAATGCCGTTTTACGTTTTTCTTTTCTCACATTTCGTATATCATCACGAACTTCAGTAATTCTCGCGCGAATATTTCCTGTATTTTCTACTTCGGGTAGCAATTCGTTTAAGAAATCAAATTCGGAATCCTGTAAAAGCAAAAAGTCGTTTGTTTTGCTATCCATAGTGTTTCACTCCCTGTTTAATTAATCATAATTATCGACATATTATATTAAATTATAACATTTTGTAACATAGCTGTCAATAGACATTGAAAAAATATTCACGAAAAACAGCACGATAACGGATTAACTTTACGACAACAAACAATATTTTTTCCTTCTGTATCAATCAACAGAGGGGATTTTTTTCTTTTTTAGACCACCCCCGACGGACATGATTAGGATTTCTATATACTAAATACATACCCCACGCAATCCAAAAAGTTCATCAATAAATCTGTCCGCTTATAAACGAACAGAACAAAAATATTTAACGGAGGTACATAACATGGATTCAACCATTAAACGCATTGTCACTCTTATCTTGGCTATAATTCTCGCAATCTCAGTTTTTACATCAACCGACATTACTGTCTCGGCAAGCGAGCCATCTAAACTCATTGTTTATCAAGTCGATGGTAAAGAACCTACTCTATCCATTGCTACCGGAAACCAAAATAAAGGAGCTGTAGCCCTTATGCAGCAATGGCTCATGGAGGGTGGATGGCACACAGGCACAATTGACGGGATATTTGGTCCTGATACGAAATCTTCACTCATCAAGTTCCAGAAAGCAAAAGGATTGACCGCCGACGGCATCTGCGGTCCGGCAAGTTGGAAAGCACTCAAGACGTATAAACGAACGTTTGACCCTAACCGTATATGGTTTGTGGTTGTTCTAAATGACAAAGATGGAGTTGGACTTGGTTGGCGCGAAGCAGGCATGGGTGTTTGGTATGGGCATCAAGCAATTTTATTGATTTCAAGCAATGGAGCGTTTATGTATTATTCGTTCGCTCCGACATTTAAAAGTAAGATTCCGCAGCAAGGGAAAACGGGCATCGTCACCAGAACTACAGGAGACGTGACTGAATTAAAAAAACAAATTTCCGGTTCCATGAAATTTGGCGGTATATATTATGAACGGTTCTATATTCGCGAATGTGGAGCAATAAATGGCAAAAAAATGTACAATAAGGCTCAAACTTGGTATAATAATTTCCCTGTTTACGATGTATTCAAGTTTGAATGTGATAATTTCGCATCTCAAATAATGGGTGCTGGAAATATGTCTTACTATGTATATCAGCCGCCATCCGGGGGACCCAATAATTCGTTTGATAATATTGTAAGTACATGGTATAACAAGTCGAAACTTGGTACTCATGGTTATTATCAGGCTATTGAAACTTTCCGTAACTACGTATACAAATACGCAACCATTGACGGTTTCCGATAGCCACTACCGGGCAGGGCATCCCGGTATAAACTGCTCAATAATAGTAATATTGCTCAGCACACTCTTCGCAAAGTCGCTCTATGAGCGGCAAAAGCTCTCAGTTCGGCGACTTTGCGGCAGGGTGATTCTCACACATAAACTCAATCCATGATAAAAATTTTAGAGAGGAAAATAATCTATGCAAAACAAAGATAACAGCACATTCTTCATTACATCGTTTAACGATCGCGACGAACCGATAGATTTCAGAGCCTTTTTACTTAATAAGAAAAGAACAATTATCATAGACACTACCATAGATGAAAATATAGTATCTTTCGTTACTGCCTCCATTCAGTTCTTGGCTGAAAAATCTGATGATGATATCTGTCTGTACATCAACAGCCCCGGAGGACATGTGTCTGATGGCTTGGCTATTTATGACGCAATAAAATCCTGCGCGTGTGACATAGTCATCGTAGCAACGGGGCTTGCAGCGTCAATGGCAGCGTTTTTACTCGCTTCCGGTACTAAGGGTAAGCGTTACGCTACTGAAAATACGGAAATCATGATTCACCAACCTATAGGTTCAATGGGAGGTCAGGCAAGCGATATTAAAATTCACGCAGAGCATATTCTCGGTACGAAAGCGAAACTTAACAATATGCTCGCCGAAATGACCGGTCAGCCTATCGAAACAATTCAACAAGACACCGACCGCGATACATTTATGACCGCACAGCAGGCTATTACTTACGGTCTTATCGACCATGTCGGTTATCCAAAAATTTAGATTATGGAGGTGCAAAATGTTAAATAAGATCAATGAGTTCGTATTGCCAAAATCGGTTATGAAAATTGCAGAAACTGTATGTAGTGCCGACCATTCGTCAAGCAGTTTTAAACTGCGTCCTCCTCATTTGCTCATCCCTATGGACAGCGGCAATGGGAGAAGCTCGTTAATAGATGAGCTCACAGACTATTATCAAAATTTCGATGCAATCGAATTTTCTTCCCGCGATCACTATTTGGAATTTAAACTGACAGGAAAAGCATTAAATATCGATGAAATACTCCTTGAAATCAAAGAGAACGCAGAATATAAAAATCATTATCGCGGCATCGTTGCCTTTGATACAGATAATTTGGTGCCAAAACTGACAGATACGTTGAGTGATAAATTCTTTGAAATGGTTAGCAAAGTCAAAAGGTATGCAACGATTGTTATTTTTGTGCCGGTTGACTGTTCTAAAAAGAATCTTGAACTTATCACTTCAAAAATCGGTGTGAGTCTTAAACTTCTGCCCCCGGTGGAATATTCCCAGAATGATTACGCGAATGTTTTTTTTGAACATCTTCCGTTTGTGGATATGAATTTAACCCGTACAAACATTACAAAGCAAACAATAACAGATTACATTTTTCAATCATTCGTGCGTCCAACAATGTGCAGCGTTATAGAACTGGCGGAATCAATGACTTTTAACGAGAGCGAATTGAAAAAGCTGTTTGGAAAATCTGAACAGGAAATCGGAAGAGGTGAGATAAAATGAAGAGCGAACGCTGGTCTAATACTAATGAAATTGAACGGGTACTGACCTCTTTAGAAAAAAGCAGTCAAGGCGGAGTTATTTTATTCAGAAGAGATGGCATAAACCTTGCGTATTGCGGTGAAGGTCACTTGACTATCATTGGAGGTTCGGGCACCGGCAAGAGTCGGCGCGTAACTTATGCTCAGTTACGGGCATTGATAATTAAGGCGGAAAGCTTTATCGTAATTGACCCCAAGGGAGAGTTGTACAAGAACACTGCTTTTTATGCGAAAAAAACACATGATATCAAAGTATTTAATTGCAGAACTCCCGGTTTTTCAAAGCGTTGGAATCCTCTGAGATATGCTTGGGAACTTTTTCATAGAGGAGATATTTCCGCAGCGCAGGAAAAAGTCCGGGAACTCGTGAAAGATTTAACGGCAAGTTACAGAACTGTCGATACTTACTGGAAAGAAAGCATGGAAAACCTGATTACCGGAATGTGTTTTCTGCTGGTTCAGTATGCAAATAAGGAACAGTGCCACATTGGAACGATATATAATCTTCTCAGCGAAGACAGGGATTCACTGGATGAAGAAGGCTCGGCGGGGATTGTCCGGAGCGGTCTACTTCAAAAAGCAGTTGAGTCATTGCCCGGAGATGCACCCGCAAAGAAGTTTTTAGCCGGCTACCTGTCTGCGGCTATGGCAACAAGGAGTTCCGTTCTTACTACGGTCACAAACAAACTTGTGAATTTCTGTATAACAGATGAAATTAAAAATCTAACAACCGGAGATGATTTTGATATCGCCAATCTTGATACTGTGGATAAGCCGCTTGCGGTCTATATCATAATTCCTGACGGCTCAAAAATATATGATGAACTTTCAGGTATGCTCGTTAGCCAGCTCACCAACCATTTCATAAGTCTGGCAGACAAAAAGTACAACGGTAAACTGCCTAACCGAATGAATATCATTTTGGAAGAACTCGGCAATATAGGTCGTTCTATTTCAGACCTGCCTCACCTTATGAGCGCATCACGCAGCCGTAATATACGTTTGACACTGGTGGTGCAAAGCCTTAGCCAGCTTGACTCTCTTTACGGTGCTTATGACGCTGAAACAATTCGCGGTAATACCGATGTTTGGATGATGTTCCGCAACAGTAATTGGGATACCTTACAGACCTTTTCCCGACAATGCGGCGAGCGCAAAATCAAGGCAGGGGATATAGTTGAGGTTCAGCCGCTCATCAATCCCACTCAACTGGGAGCGATGGAAATAGGACAAGCACTCGTTCTCATCAGCGGCAGAACAAAGTTTATCACGCTTCTTCCTGATTATACAGAAATGTTTGACTGCTCGGATTTGGAAGAAGTTCCAATTTCAAAAACCGAGATATGCTCTAATAATAGACCGCTTAGGCTTTATGAATTACCAAATCTTATTGCAAGCGAGGCAGTAGCAGCCAGAAGGCAGGAATCGCCATACAAAAAAATGTTTCGTAACCGCCAGTACGGAGGTGATTATGATGATTGACAAAAAACAGACTGAAGTTATCGAACAGGAATGGCGCAGCGGAGTCCTGTTAAATCCTTTTGAAATAATAGACAAAGCGGTGTCGGATATAAGAAATTTTATAGTAAAAAGTAATCCGAAACGCGCTCTGCCCATATGCGAAGAAGTAACGGAATTGTTTTTGGAGTGTACCGACTATTTAGTTGTTTATCAGGAATACAATGTCAGAAATATTGAAAAGAGTTTAATAACCGCTATGTTTTTATACTTATATGCCGAAGCGCCAGCCAATGAAATGAGCCTTTGCATGGTGTGCGAACTTGTCCGGGCAGACGACCCCTGCGGCAGCGATTATAGCCAGTCAGATCTCGACAGACTTTTTCAACTTTTAGCGGAGAAAGACTATGACCATCCTGCTTTGTTGCAGTATAAAAAATATCAAAAAAGCGGTTCTCTGAGGAGAGAAGCGTTAAAGTCTGTCAGAAAGCGTTTTCGTCCGCTTATATCAATTACGTCAAATGATGAAAATAATATTTTCGACGAGTGCAGTAAGTTTGAACTGTTCGAATTGGCGGCAGCATTAATACACAACTGTGCTGATTTCCCGGAAGAGCCTCAAAAGGTTTACGGGATGGTTGACGAAACTATTTTTGTAACTGTCGCTTTAGCATATATGATAGCGGAAATTGATGAACCGGAGCAAAATTCAAAAAAACTGTTCGAAATCCTTGGGCAACCGGGAGTTCATGCCGCGAAGATTACATCAGTTTTGAAAGCGGTTTCGCCGGATGCTTTTCCCGGATTACATGAGATATTCAATTATTGGTATGAACACAGCGAGAAAGCTGTTGCCGCAGGGAATTTTAAGAAATCCCGGGTAAACGGCGCAGCAAATTTTTTCAGAGAATTCAAGTAGTAAAAGAGGTGAGATGAAATGGAATGGTTGTGGTCAATATTGCCTATGACAATTATATTATTTTTCTTTTTTCGAGGTGATATAAAAGATTGGCTGATAAAGCGTAAAGCGCAACGAAATTTACAAAAACAAATGTCGGGAGATTACAAAGCATCTTTCTGGGAAAAAACCTATGAATCAGCGGCAAAAGACCTGACAAGCAACCAAACTCACATCCTCAACCGTTTGCTCAGTATCGACGACAGCAAATGTCCCATGCCACCGACTTTAGAAGAGGCAAAAGCAATTCTCGACAGTACACATGCCGGTATGGAAACCACAAAACTGATGATACTTGAATATGTAGCTGCACAACAAACCATTGATGATTTTTCACAGGTATTATGCCTTGTGGGACCGCCCGGGACAGGCAAAACAACTCTGTGCCGTTCGATTGCCCACGCTCTGGGTAGAGATTATGAGATAATTCCGATGAGTAATTTATGCTCCGGTTGGGAACTCGGTGGCTCTACACTCGGATATGAAGATTCCGGTGTCGGTAAGATTTTGCAGGCAATTCTGAAAAAGAACAGTTATAATATCGTCTTTATCTTTGATGAAATAGACAAAGCCGCAAAAGAATCTCACTATTCAAACCCTGAAGCAGCTCTCTTACAGTTATTTGATGATTCTAAATCTGAATTTGTCGATGCCTATCTTGGCATTCCCGTAGACCTTAGCCGCGCCGTATTTATCTGTACTGCCAACGATGCCGATCAGGTCAACCCGATTCTCCTCGACCGCTGTAACGTGGTATACATCGGCGGATATTCAAAAGACGAAAAGATTGGATTATTAGAAAGCCATATCCTGCCCAAACTTTATGAAAAATTCAAAACGACAAAAGAAAGTATTTCTTTTACTTCATCAGCAGTCGAAGAACTTGCCGCCATCGGCGACAGCACTCCCGGCGTTCGTGGTTTACAAAAAGCAGCGGAAGCCGCATTCTTAAGGGCAAATCTGATGTTAAAGCTGGGCAGAACTCAAGTACGGTTTGACGGTAAAAGTATCAAGTCGCTTATACCAAAAGGCGAGTACAAATAAATTTTGAGCCAGAATTAATTTTTGGACAAATACTTTCGGGAATTGTAAACGGTTAATTATAATAGAATTATAGATTAGCGAAAATTTGGACGGACCTCAAAGCCAAATTGATTTTTTGAGTAAAATAATAGATATCAAGAACGCAGTCTACTATGAGCAGTTCTTGAAGTACACTTTCAAAAAAACAAGAAAGCAGGGTATAAGATTATGAAGTATATTTATTTTAAAAACCCAAAGACTTTCGAAGATTTAAGAAAACAATACCGGGAATTAGCCAAAAAGCATCACCCTGACAAAGGCGGTAACGATAAAAATATGATAAATATACATAAAGAATATGACGAATTGTTTCAGAAATTGAAAGACGTTCACGAAAGCGTATGTAAAGATACTATTTTAAATGAACGAATAAGTCTTGCGCCGATTGTTGAGGCATTTGATAACTTATTTGATAAATTCAACGAAAGATTCTTTGAAAATGCACTTCAAAAACCTGTCATAACAATATCAAAATCCAAAGAGGGAAAAACGAGAACTACTGGCTGGTGTACAACTGAAAGAGTCTGGAAGGGCGGTAATACCAGTACATATTTTGAAATCAATATTTGCCCTGAATATTTATACCGTCCAATTGAAAAAACTCTGGCAACTTTACTGCACGAAATGGTGCATCTATATAACGTAATAAATGGGATTCAGGATTGTTCGCGCAGTAATCAATATCATAATAAAAAATTTAAAGAAACTGCGGAACGTCACGGATTGTTCGTTGAAAAAGATGATTCCTATGGATATGTTAAAACAACATTGCGCCCTGAAACACTGGAATACATAAACACATTAAATTTAAAAATTTTTGACTTATTTAGGGAAGAACATCCCGCTAAAAGCAAAGATGCGTATGAAAATACATATGAAAACGAAAATAAAAAAACATCTACCCGAAAATATATTTGCCCTAATTGTGTGCAGAGCGTCCGTGCCACCCGTGAAGTAAACATCGTTTGCGGTGATTGTAATATTAAAATGCGAGCGGCGAGGTAAAAAATAATTTGATAACAGAATTGATTTTTTGGACAAATGCTCCCGGAGATTTAATACGGTTAGTTATAATAGTAACATAGATTAGCGAGGGAGGCTTTTACAAAGAAAGCATTACCGAATATAGTCTCACAATCAAAACGAAAAGGGGGAACTAATATTATGAAAAAAGCAATTTCTTACCTTGTGATGTTCACAATAGTCATATCAATTTCAATATTCGTTTTTCTTCCATTTGTTTTATTGGCAACAGCAAATTTATAACTGAAAACTTTAATTAATTTTATAACAGAATTGAGGTGGTTGTAATATGGAAGCCACGTAAACCCATATTTTCATATCAACAAAATTAAAAAATTATTTTACGAAAGGAACAAAAATTATGAAAAAACATTTAAAAAAAGCTTTATCATTCGTACTCATTCTGACAATTATTATGTCATGCTTCGTAGGATTTGGAGCCACTACCGTAAGCGCGGAAGCGACAGTTAAAAACGGTTCTACAGGCAACGATGTAGGGAAACTTCAAGCAGCCGCAAGTCTGATTTTAGGACGTGCTATCGTACCCGACAAAATCGCCGGTACGGTTACAGCAACAGCAATTCGAGATATACAGGCAAAATATGGTTTATCACAAGATTCCATAGCCGGTACCGCTACATGGGCGAAAATAAACTCTATCGTGAATGACGAAAATACTTTGAACGGAAAAATCGTCAGATTTGAAACAGCCGTTAGCAGAAGCAACCAAGTAGTTGTTATCGCCAATGGGTCTAAAACCAATGGTGCCCCAGCAATCTCCTTCAACTATAATGCGACCCACAATGATGAGTGGATCATGGAACGACAATCCGATTACACATATAAAATCAAGAACGTGTGTTCCGGGTTGTATTTAGAAGTGGCATCGTTTAATAAAAATGCGGGAGGACAAATACAGCAGTGGCAATACGACGGGCAGCGCACGGCACATTGGTATGTATTTTGGGTCGGGAACGACAGCGACGGCTGGGCTAGGTATTGCTTAGTCAACGCATATACAGGCATGACTCTTAATCTATACGGAGCGAATGCGGCTAATAACAACAAAATTATTCAGTGGACTCCTTCCATGAACGACCGAGCAAATCAATGGTATATACACATTATAGGGTCATCTACACCATCTACGCCGACTCATACATACATACGTCCTATCAAAGCAACTTGTTTGTCTTTAACCGGAAGTCGTGTATTTGGTGCCAGCCGCGATGGCGGTAATCGCGCTCATGCGGGAATTGATTTCGTATGTCCTGCTGGGACGCCGGTCTACGCTGCTCAGAGTGGGACTGTCGTGCGTGTCGATTCTTCAGGATTCTTCCAAGGGACAGGTTCCATTGAAGTTAAAAACGATGATGGCACAGTCTTGAGATACTGTGAAATCGCACCGAATGTAAAAGTAAATCAGCGTGTAACACAAGGGCAGCAGATCGCAACTGTGAAAAAGGCAACGGGCGGAACCGCGATGTTACACCTCGAATATTATAAAGGCGATTCATCCGGTAGCCTGACAAACACATCAAATAAAACATACAAGTATGTGACAACGCGCAATTATCAGAGGAGAAGCGATTTGTTAGATCCGACTAAGTTCTTTACTGCACCAATAGCGTAGCGTTTAATGTTGTCTCGCGAGATTTATATAAATATAATAATTATTAAGTCTCGCGAGACATAATCAAAAACTTAAAATTTATTAAAATAAACTTGGAGGTAATTATTTATGTCAAACATAAAAAACACAATGATTACAAAAATAATAGCTTTTGCAGTTATGACGGTTATACTTATTGGCAGTATGTTTACAGTTTTCCCAACGGCAATGACAGTTTCCGCAGCAACAAAGTACAGCATCGTATATGTTGAAGATGGTAAAGAAAATACAGTCACCATTAAAAACGGCAGCAACAACGGCTATGTGGCATATGCACAACAGTTACTTAATGAACTGGGCTATAATGCCGGCGCAGTAGATGGGATTTTTGGCACAAACACGCTTAACGCCGTAAAAAGCTTTCAAAAAGCAAAGGGGCTAACACAAGACGGGATAGTAGGTGTCAATACATGGAATGCTCTCAAATCTACGAAAAGAACTTTTGACCCCAGTAGAGTCCGATTTGTAGTGGTTATCAATGACCGTGAAGGTGCTGTTGGTGCTGGTCATCAAGCATTGATTTGCGTTGACACAAAAGGCGCGTATAAAGTCATATCGTTCGGTCCTAAAAATAATCCGACAAGAAATATAGAAACCGGTGAATACTACACGCTATGCACGAAACTAAATACCACAGGCAGATTCAAATTCGGTAACACAAATTATGACCGTTGGTACATAAGAGAAGTCAGCATGGCAAACGGAAAGAAAATCCATGATACTGCCGTGAACAACTGGAATTCATTTTATTTCCTACTGGGAAACCAATGCGACGATGTTACTTCACGTTCAATGAAAGCTGGTGGCGTAGGCTATTGGGTAGGTGGAACGCCGAATGTCTCGTTTGACAACATCGTGAAAACATGGGCAAACGTTGGTGTGGGAAAAAATGGCGGAAAAGATTTAAATAACAATCTGTCAAATTTTAAGGCATACATAGCAAAATATTGCGATATCTACTAAAAATAATCTGTTTTTGCATACATAGTTAATAGTAACTTCGTAAAAAAAATACCGTTGTTGATGAGAAAGTGCGAATAACAAGTTATATGCAAAACTGACAAACGGCTAAATCAAACTAAAATAAAAATATCTGTGTCAAATCGTTTCGCGAGGTTTATATAGAATTTAATATATTTATAAACCTCGTGAAACATAAATAAAATTTTATAAATTATGGAGGATAACATTTATGCGTACAAAAAACAAATTTTCGGTGAAGGTTCTTAAAACAATACTGTTTATAATACTACTCTTCATTGGTCTTTCTCTAACGGTTTTAGCGGCAAATTTATCTGTAACAAACATCTCCGCAAAAGTAAGCGGAACATCTGTTACGCTTACTGCTATGACTACTACGGGTAGCAGTAGTGCGAATGGATATTTTGATCCAACTTGGGAGATTGGATTTGATGACGGGTATGACACAGGCACTCTTTCAGGTTCTCGCAAATACATATCCAACGGAAAAACATTTAGCGATACTTTTTCTAATCGTCAATACGGATATTTTTGGGCTCGTTGTATGACCAAAAACGACTGGGGTGAAACATCGTCCTGGAGTTCACGAGTATACTTTGAAATAACACCTCCAACCCCAACATCTCTCAGCGTATCAAGTATTACACAAACATCAGCGAATCTGTCTTGGGCATTTTCCGGAGGTAGTGTTCAGGGATATCGTGTAGAAGTAAGAGGCAGCAGCGGTAATTTGGTAAAATCTGAAAATGTGAGCTCAAAAAATTATAATGTCACTGGTTTGTCCCCCGAAACAAATTATTATTTTCGGGTATATGCATATTCGCATGGCGCAGAAAGTGCTTGGTCTAACAATAGTTCTTTTTCGACAGCGGCTACAACGGTAACAACTTATACTATAACTTATAATGCAAATAGTGGATCAGGAGCACCGACGGCACAAACCAAAACCCAAAACGTAACACTAACGCTTAGTAATACAATACCAACAAGGTCAGGGTATATATTCCTCGGTTGGGCAACGTCAAGCACGGCAACGTCGGCACAATATCAATCCGGTGGAAATTATACAAATAACGCTTCGATTATACTATACGCTGTGTGGCAGTCAAATAATACAACTGCTCCCATTATTAGTGATGGAACCTATTATTTAAAGAACCGTGTTTCTTCAGATAAATACATTCATATACAATACGCGTCTAAATCTCAAGGCGCCGCTTTGGTTTTATATCAGGGAAACAGCGGCTGGAATACTCAATACACATTTACTCGCCAATCCGACGGAACATATAAAATTACAAATCCGACAACGGGGCTTGTTGTAGATGCTTTCGGTGGTACTTGTACGGCATATGATGTTATCGGATTCTGGGACTGGCACGGTGGGGACAACCAAAGGTGGAACATTGAATCGACATCCGCTGGATACCGTATTCGCCCCAAAGGGAATAATAGCCAGTGCTGGAGCATTTTAGGCAATTCTTCTGCTAATGACAGCGGCATAATACTTTATCCTGCCGACGGTTCTTCAGGACAGTATTTCGATTTGGTACCGGTAACGGCGACAGTACCGGAGGCCTATACTGTAAACTACAACGCAAACGGTGGTAGTGGAGCACCAACATCGCAAGTTAAAACCCATAATGTCAATTTAACGCTCAATAGTACAAAACCGACGAGGTCTGGATATGATTTCCTCGGCTGGGCGACAAGTTCAACGGCTGTAACGGCAATATACCAACCTAGCGGAATCTATACAGCTAATACCTCTGTTACCCTGTACGCGGTTTGGAAAGTAAATACCATTATTCCCAATACACCTCCATCTGGCGAAAACATTATAAATGCTGTATCTACTACTCTTTTCGGGGATTCGTGTATAGTTAAGGATTCTACACTAGGCAATTTCGTAGGTTGGATTCGTGGACCTTTCAGCGGATTAAAATTCAACTATAATTCTCCTGTTGCGGGTAACGCGACATTAAAAATCACTTATCGTTCTGATCGCAGAGGGGGCATCTTAAAAGTAAACGGGGTTGCGCAAAATGTCGAGTATCTCGATACAGGCTGGAATTGGAGTGTAAAAAATGTAGATGTTCGCTTCAATGCCGGTAACAATACGATAGAATTAACCGGAGGACATCTTACTGACTACGCGCCTGACTTTCAACGAATCGAAATCGTGCAGAGCAGCGTTGGTGGAAATGATGGTACAACTTCGCTTCAACCTTCGATTTCCAACTTATCTTACACAAGAACACAAGGGAAATATATATTTATTAACAATCCTGAATGGATTTCAGCAAGTCAGCTCATTGATTACGACAAAGGAAACAACTACACTTTCAAAGGAGATGTTTCAGCATCGGACGGACGCACTCAAGTATATTTTGAACACGTAAATCCTTCAGGATATAATATAAAGTATGGGATTATGTTTTTCAATCCGAGCGGAAGTACGATTCGTCTAACAACATACAACAGAGGAGCTTCCGTCGGTGACCACAAAGGAAATGACACATGGCGCGGGTTTTTCAATACAAACAACAGCGCAACCGGATATTACGATATACCTGCAAGAGGTGTTCAGTGGTTCACTTTAGGTTACACCAATGGAGCTTACACGATAATTGATGGATATGGGAACGCTACCAGTCTTGGTTATAAAGAGTTCGACGGAGTCTTGGTTTTCGAAGTTTCGTCCGGTTCACTTGAAGTATGTGTCGGTGCATTCAATGATATTAACAAGGTTAATGGCACATCACAACAAACGACAGGGCTGGAACCTGCAGGGACAGTGCCGGGGTGGAACGGAACGAGGCTCGGAGAAAAGACAGTTACAGGTGTGTTCGCGAACAGACCGTACAACACAGCGAACCTAACCTTTTATCTGTCGACGGCAAGGAACGGATTCTTACCTGTTAATTCAACTTTAACCGAATGGAGTACAAGTACGGCAACCGCTCCCGACGTGCTTGGTAATATAACTTTATCCAATGGAAGAAGCTATGCACCGGGAAGCGAATGGTGGGGAAACTGGGGAGTCATCAATCATCACAACTTGGTTTTTTACAACGACACAACAACAACCAAAACCATCAAATATCAAGCAAAAAACTTCTCTTCTGACGGTCGAATGTCATTTTTAACAAACGGAGTGTACTCCTTCTACGATTCGAATATCCACTCTTCTTATGTAACCGTGTTCGAATACAGAATCGCACCGGGAGGACGATTAGATGTCAGTTTAGATTTCGTTATGGCGGGAATGTCAACAGCAAATAATCTGCATCGGATAATAGTAGAATGAAATTATCCGAATTATGCTAAACCGCTAAATCTTTACAACACCGATGTATGCCAAATTTACCGTTCTCTTCAGGAAATTCGGAAATAATAGATATTGCATATGATAATAAAGCCGGAAGATAATTCAATTTTATAATGAGGCACACCCAGATCCCATATCATCGGACTGGGTGTGCAATCTTTTTGTCATACCATTCTCGAACATCAGCTTCGGACCGATATGCCCGCTCGAAAATCCCATACAACTCTTTATAAATCAACCCTTTTTCCAAAAACCCCTTTAGCTCGCTTGTTTGCAAAGGTAGAATTTTTAATCCGTCCACAGATTTAGAGCCGTCGCTGCTAAAATACGGATATGTTTTTCGATTTCTAAAATCAGAAACAACATTTATATGTAGAAACGTCGATATAAACACACAATAAGCGTTTTCATCATTATTCTTAATGATATATTCGCCTAAATGCCGCGATACCGATTCCATTTCCATAATCCGTTGATTTGTTTTTTCTGAAAGAGTAGCTTCAATTAACAAACAATGCGCCGGATAATCATCGGTTCTCTCGTATAGATATTCTATATCTGCGTCGCCGCCGAACAGCGATAACTGTTGTACGATAGCGTTCCATTGGGCTGTTTTGGACAAAAAGCCTGTGTGGACGTGTCCCACAACGATTATCCCCTTTCATATACTTTGCTTGAAATTAATTTAGAAAAATTCAATTCGATGTATTTGGATTGCTGCGTCTAAGCCTACGCTGTTGCATTTTTTCCCATATATCTCGACATCGTTGGCATATTTCTGATTCGATACCAAGTACATCAATAAGAAGTTTTTTATCAACCAAATCAAGCGCAAGTTCTATATCTTCGCCTTTACGGATTATCGTATCAACCTGATTGAGCAATTCATGGCGTAATGAGGTATCTATCCCCTCGACTATCGGTAGAAGAATATTGCCCATTTCACCCGGCAAAATTTCAAGAACACCGCCGCCATAGCTACGTCCACATATTTCGGTAAATGCGAATGACACGCTGTTATAGTACGAAAGCAGAATATTTTCAGCATCAACTCCGTCATTGAACTTCATTCGATGCATTGTGTCCGTGGAAACTGCGCCGCAACGGTTTAAGACGAATTTCGGATATAAATTATTTCTCCTTAAGAAAAATGCGTCCGGGACCCACACCGAAGGCACAATGTACCAACGGTCGCGTATGCCACATTTATATCCTTCATTTTGTCCCTCACGTTCACCCAATTCTATGTATTCCTTATGCTGTTGCGGATAATCGTCGTAAAAAATACTGGGGAAACTAATCAACATCGCTTTTTTTTCGTTTAAAACATTGGCTTCCCAATCATCAGGGGTAAAATAGATTCCGTGTGCGTGAGAACTGCGCCCTATGAGAGGAATTGTCACGGAATTAAGGTTATATTGTTTTTCAATTTCGCTTGTAATGGAAAAATAATCATTGTTCCCGGTAGTAATTCCGACATTAATAATCCCGAAATCTTTAAAACGTGCGAACCGTTTGTCTTCACGCAAACTCTGTATAAGCGCGGTTTCATTTGCCGAGATGAAATACTTTGTCCATTTTTCACGAACGTGTTGTAATTTTTGATAACCATTACTTTCCAAATCAAGAGTTTTGAAGCCATTAAGGTCACTCATTTCAATGATACGGATGCCTTTTTCTGTACCACCTTTTTCGCCAATTAAAACGACAACCTCCTGTTCTATTTCAGGGAACACAAGCTGTTCAAATGTAATAAGCGTTATACGGGCAAGTTGATTTGACAAAAACAATCTTAAATCCTCAGCATAAACGACTTGCAAAATCTCTGCGGGGATTACAAACGCAATACAACCATTATCTGATAGCATTTGAACGCAAGCCACTAAAAAACAAACCCACGAATTGATTAACTTATTGGCTTTCATTCCGTGGGTTGTCAGAATCATAGATTGTAGTTCGCGCTGTTTTTCAGTAAGATACTGATAACGTATATACGGCGGGTTCCCGAGAATCAAGTCATACCGTTCGTTTTCATACGAGCGTTCGTAAAAGTCAAAAAAGTCTTCGCATAAAACATTAACATTAGGATGTGTGCCATAATGATCGCGAACTTTTTCTGATTCGTCTATTTCTATTTCAATAGCAGTCATAGATTCGGCTTTTTGCAAAATGCCGTTAGCAGCAAGACTGTCTAAAAAAACGCCGTCACCACAACTCGGTTCAAGGATAGTTCCGATATTTTCCGCGTCAAAAAGATTCACCATTGCGTTTGCTAACTGCATAGGTGTATAATATGCCCCGCGCAGCTTTTGCGCTGTGCTTTCTTTTTTCAGCTTCATAATAAAATCCTCTTAAAAATCTAAATGATAAACTTTTGAAATCAATGTTTCCACTTCCGCAATTAAACTATCTTTACGGCGCAGCAGACTTTTTTCTTCGGTTTTACTTGGTCGTGCCGCTAATAAAGTATTGAATCGGTAAATTTCCTGCGTTGCATCAACAACCCTGTCATAGATCGCTTTTTGTACTATCGAATTGAAATTCAATTCGACAAAAGGCAGTTTCGGTAAAATAAACGTTCCCCGCGCTACATGCTCACCTTCAAAGTCACTTCCCGAAATGCGAATTATCCGTTCAGTGATTGGATTACTGAGCCACGCTTGAATATATTCAAGGGCATAAGGGCTTCCTTGTTTCTTGGCAACAGCACAGTATCCTGCTGTTCCACCAGATGCTATCATCATGTCTTGGGTATCGTAGGCATACATTGGCTTTTTGCTCAACACTCCAACGATTAGTTTAGGAGTATTTATGAAAGCTGTGAGTGCCTGCGTACGCCCATATTGATACCATGTATCAGCGGTAGCATTTGGCACTGCTCGAACACCTAAATTTGAAACAGATCTTGGAACCAGTCGATTGTAATAATGTGTAAGATAATCATATGTGCCAGGATAAAATTTTTCCATTTCGTTCTTGTTTAACAACTTTCCGGTTTTATCATAAGGAAAAATTATTCGTTTATTTATTTCTAAAATACTATATGAATCTAACCCTTTCTCTGCCTTTTTTGTTGGCTTAAAATAAGGCTTCAATATCGATTTTTCTATTGTGAAAATTTTATTATCGCGTTTTATCACAAAAGTATCAATATTTTCATCAACCACCTCGCTGTCAGAAATACGATATATTGGTTCCGCACTTGTTTGAATGCCATTGAAAATTTCAGCGTGAGTTTCGATCGGAACGGAATACGGAAAAATCTTTTGTATAAGTGCTAATAGTTCCATATCATTTGTCAACCTCCAAGGAGCTTCTCCAAGCAATCTATTATCCAGTTGGATAGAATTATGTACTTCGCCTGCCCACAGTATTGAAGGTGATGAAACTCGTGTATAAACGAAATTATCTTTTTCGCGACGTTCAAGTAATAAAATAGAACTGTAAATCGTCTTATGCTCAAATAGCTGTGATGCACCGAAATCGTCTATACTTACGAGTATTTTTTGTGAAGCAATGTATTTCCGTAAATTTTTGCCTGCATCAATCTTGAAAAACTTATTTGGAATGATATAACAGACACAACCGCCGTTTTTAATTTTTTTCACAGCCCTCTCAATAAACAGGAAGTATTTATCAAACTGCTTATAGGCGGTCAAATAATTCTTTTTATAGGCATTGAATTCAATAGCGGGAATTAAGGAATGAAGTCCTTCTGTACTGACATATGGCGGATTCCCAATAATTGCGTCAAAAGACTCGCCATTATTGATCGCATTCCAGTTGAACGGAACAACTGATATATACTCGGCATCGCTGATTTTCGCGCCACTTAATTCCGAATCCTCAATTAATGAATTTCCATAAAAGATATTATCGTCCAACATGGGTAAAATCGGTTCAGAATCAATAACAGAAGGCGAAGTCTCATCTTCGATTAATTTAACAAGCAATGAAAATTTCGCAACTTCAGCAGCATGGACATCTATATCTATTCCGTAAATACAGGAACACAATAATTTTTTTTTATCTTCAAGTGGGAGTTTAAAGAAACCATTTCCGATTTCTATCAGGTGTTTAGGATTGTTCTGCATATACCATTCAATACAGCAGTTTTGCAAATAATCAAAAGCTGTTTCAAGAAATACGCCGGACCCGCAGGCAATATCTGCGACGCGAAGTTGATATATCTCATCTGGAGTTTTGCTGTTGCATAAGCGGCACAATGTCTTGTCTGTCATATATTTCACAATTTCGTTCGGCGTTGTTACAACCGAACGATTGATACATTCTCTCTTTGGAGATAGAGCAATACTACCATCAGAAAGCAATACAAGTTGTTCTGTCAAAAAAAGTTCATATACTTTCCCAAGTAAATTTGCTTCAATGATGCTAAACAAGTAGGGACTTTTTGGATAATAAAGTCCTTCAATCATATCAGCGATAACTTCGTTACTTAAATCAAATACGACAGATTCTCCTGAAAATAATCCGGAATTATATCGCTTATCAGCCGCTTTGAATAGCTCCGCTATATTCTCGTGTAAGCGTGTTCGGTCAGAAATGGTCTCTTTCAACTTATGATAGAGGGGCAAATTTCTATCCTCGCAAATACGCAGGAACACAATTTTGTTTATAAAGTCCTGAACGACATCATTTAATACTTCCAAAGAACGGTAACGGGTATCTTTAGTGTAAAGGTCGTTACTAATCGCAATACGCCAACGGTTGATTTCATTAAGAAAATGAACGTCAACCTTTTGTTTTTGCGCGGATTCCCGTATAAATTCTCGAGCAAAAAACGAATCAAATTCGCCGGAATATATTGAATCTCTCGAAATCAATCCGTATATCTCATCAAACTTATCACAATATTCGGAGCAATGATATTTTCTATAAAGCGCAACCACACAGTTGTCCCCCTCTTTAGGGACAACTGTCGTGTCATAAATAAGCAAATATTCAAAATTAGTGAGAATAACAATTTTATGATTAGCGTTCCAACCATATTTCCTTGCTTGGAGGGGCGGGTCCGGTAAATTGATAATATCTACAGACGGTTTTTTAACTTCGACGAATAACTTTGTAACGCCTCGTAATGTCAGCGAATAGTCAGGGCGATCCGTTTTGTTTGAATAATTCTCGGCTATGACTTCTCTGTATTGTGGAGGTAACCCTTTTGTGTTTGCAACATCCCAACCGAAAATTTGTAGGAGTGGGTCAATATATTCAATGCGGCATGAATGCTCATTATATGCCTGCTCTGGTTTTTTATAATAGTGCAAATTAGCCAAGAACCTCCCGGTCAAGGTTTTTAGCTGTTCAATTTTATCCATATTTATTACCCAATCTTTCGGTTCAATATTTTTATAAAAATATTATACCACAGATTATTATTATTTTCAACATCATTTTTACATAAAAATTCCGGTAAAATGAAATAACCCATTATTTGTTATTCCGCATATTTTATTTCTTCCATCACAAACGCTTCAACCGACTTCGTAGGTATCTTCCACTTCTTTCCTATCTTGAATCCCTTGATTTTACCGCTCTTTAACAGCTTATACCCTGTACTTTTACCTACATCTAAAAGCTCGCAGAACTGCTCTATGTTCAGTATCTCGTCTATATTTTCAAAATATTTGTGCATGAAATTTTCCTCCGTAATTTTTTTATTTTTTGCATTTTTATAACTAAAATATGGGTTATATGATTGTGTTATTATTCAGTATGTCACGGTATAGTGCGTTATCCTGCAACAAAAGTATAGTTTTCTGATATATAAAAAAATACGCAATAATATATAACTTTGCGTATTTTCTATTGTTTTAATAAATACCCCTGACCCACCCTCGAAAGATAAAATCGACACCGGTATTAACATTACCATTTTCCACGCTTGCCGCGTCTATATTTTTGATGTGCCCATAGTGACAATATGACTATATTCATTACCTGCCGTCCAAGCATCGGGGCTTAAGTCCGTCCCCAAATGTATTATTGTTGCTTCATAGACAACACAGGTTACCCCCTGTAAGGTGTGTCACGCTTTTTATCTTTCTACCATCTACGTTATATCAAGTCAACCGTCCAGTTGAAGCCCTGTAGCTTCGTATCAAGCTCGCGATATGTTTTGGAAAGCATACTGATTCGGTCTTGTAATATTTTGGAATCAATATTGCGAATCGTTCTGATTTCATCACGGCGGTAGTAATTGTCCCGTTTGACTACTGCCGAATCGTAAAACTCACGGTATGCTTTTATCAGCAACCCTAAATAATCCCGTTCGGCGATAGCGTCGGTTATAGTGTACTTCCCATCAAATAATGTGTTGCTGTTTGTATTATTGATTAGCCGTACCAGCTCAAGAAAACGGCACATATTCGCTTCGTATTCCGCTATCAGTTCTTCAGGGTTTTCTGCCGGCTCATCGCCCTCCTGAAACCTTGTATTGTCTTTGATACGATTGATTAGCTGTCCGTTTTTCTTTTGGAGTTCTGCTCTTTCAATCAATGCCTCTGCAAGTTTCATAAATTTTTTCCCCTCATATAATTTTTATTTATTTGATTTTTTATTAAATATTTCCCCTGCTAATCCCACCATGAGTACAGATTCTCTTTCAGTAACCGGTTCAGTTGCTCAAAATCGTTATCTGAATCAGTGTCAGCTTTTGTGCCTACGGCTTCGAGTTCAGTATAATATTCCTGAAGTTCATTCACCAGTCTGTCCGTTTCACATTGGTCCGGACTGTCTGTCATTTCCAGCTTCCCGTTCACAAATTCAAAATATCCTGTAGTTTTCTCGTCTGTCATACCCGCCCAGCCGTTGCCCTGCACGATAAAACCGCCGCCGCTATCTACGTCGCCGTTCATATATTCCACTATCAAATACTGGTATTTGGGATATTTCGCCTCGACTTCATCAAACCGTCTGATGAAGTACCCATGTGGTCCTCTCATACGCTCCAAAAGTATAATCGTCTCTTTAACCGAATTGAGTTTCTGCTTTTTACATTCATCCGTTACATTTCCGTATTTTTCTTCGGTTTCGGCGTAGTCCTTCAAATGCGTCTGTATAACGCTGATAAGACCGTCAAAACCTTCCCACAGGCGTATGTAACGCATTGTTTTTGTGCCACTTGATATGATTGCGGATAGTGTATTTGATATTTCTAAATATGCTCTTTATATTGCGCCACTTCCAGACGATGTGTTTTCTGATAGTTATTTTAGGTTTCTCTTTTTTATCGAGATCGCTTAGTATTCCAATAAATTGATTTATTATATTTTGCTCCGCCGATGATTTCATATCGTTTATCGTTTCTTCGTCTATATCGGGGAGTTTAATAGGCTGAGACTGTTTTAACATAAATTTATCCTCCTTTTTTCTAAATTATTTCGTGAGCATGGTAAAGTCAACCATATCAGATATGACTTACAATATGCCAGAACATAGTTGTTTTACCTAATGCTTCGACTTTATTTTGTTTGCTAATCGTCTGTCAATAATCTTTTTCGCCGCTACATTTTCAGTTCTGTCTTTCAACAACATCAACTTCTTAACGCCGATTCGTCTGTCTGCCGCTTTTAGGATGTCCGATAATCCATAATAATCTTTATATAAAACATGGTCGAATAAATCGTCGGTCGGGGTTTCAATATATTCCTGTATCATATCGGTGATAAATAGAATATCTAAATGAATAATTGGAAAATCAACCATTGCTGAAGTATTATCAATATAATGGACAAGGTGGGATGCTCGCACATCTTTAAAGTCTTTGATAAAATCGAATATGATTTCTCCGTTTAGTGTTATCCAAAGTCTCGGTAATTTCAATATGGTACGGGAAGTTTTTTTGCGATAAACGGTACAATGGACTTCCAAATTAAGGTCGGGTACAAACAATGATTCGATTCTCTTTTTCAATTTACTAAATCTTCGCATTATTATGACCATGCCTTTCCGCGAAAGGCGCAAAACGGAATGAAACCGTTCATACACCCGACGCTATACTAAAAATTTATT
>Ga0082212_10002963_pt1 | contig 24325 bp, 22 predicted proteins | sample TergutNt197P3_FD_71548 | JGI IMG/M metagenome (GOLD analysis project Ga0082212, IMG submission 71548) | Neocapritermes taracua P3 segment gut microbial communities from Petit-Saut dam, French Guiana - Nt197 P3 | ecosystem: Host-associated > Arthropoda: Insects > Digestive system > Gut ... | reverse complement strand
AGGAAGACATAGCCTCAATGCCAAGAAACGAAACCCCAGAAATGAACACCTATAGCTTGTGTTTTTGTATCCGCATGCTTTTTTCGTGTCTTGTCGATTCGGACTATCTTGATACAGAAAAGTTCATGCAGATTGATAGATTTTATGCTCGCCCCAAGCCTGTTTCTCTTCAAATTTTGTGGGAACGCTTTAGAAGAAAATTGGATACCATTGAACAAATTGGACGCAACAATCCTTCGCCCATCAATATGGCTCGGAGAGACATTCTTGATCAGTGTCTGCAAAAAGCTCATAGAGAACCAGGATTCTATACATTAACTGTACCAACAGGAGGAGGTAAAACTTATGCGTCATTAGCCTTCGCCCTAAAACATGCGGTTACCCATGCAGAGAAACACACAATAGAGCGTGTCATTTATGTGATTCCCTACACGAGTATTATTGAACAGAACGCCCAAGTTTTTCGCGACGCTTTAGAAGAAGGTTTTGAGATTGCAGAGGATGGGGAAGATGTCCAAAATGTCGTCCTTGAGCATCATTCTAATTATGAGTACCCTGAAACGAATTTTGACATATGGAGTAACAAAGAGAAAGCCCATCGGTTGGGTACTGAGAATTGGAATATGCCTGTTATAGTGACAACAACAGTTCAGTTCTTTGAATCCCTTTACGCAAATAAGGGTTCCCGTTGCCGGAAGCTCCACAACATGGTGAACAGTGTAATCATTCTGGATGAGGCTCAAATGATGCCCAGCGATTTTCTAAAACCCTGCTTGTGGGCATTGACTGAACTTGTTCAAAACTATGGCGCCACTGTGGTTCTATGTACAGCGACTCAGCCGGCAATTCAGAACTTGCTTCCTAAGGATCTTCCTGCGAGCGTATTCCCTACTGAGATCGTTGATGATCCGGAAAAGCTTCAGAGATTGTTCAAACGGGTAGAAGTAACTTATACAAATGCTATGACAGATGGAGAATTAGGCAGAGATCTAGCAAAACAAGAACAAGTTTTGGCTATCGTCAATACACGCCGTCACGCACGATATTTATTTGATGAGCTTGCTCACAATACCCAAACAGATATCTATCATTTATCAGCGCGTATGTGTCCTGCGCATAGAAAGGAAGTGCTTATACAAATACGACAGGCTCTTGCCAGTGGAAATGCCTGTCGTGTAGTCGCAACCCAGCTAATCGAATGTGGAGTTGATGTTGATTTTCCAGTTGTTTACCGTTCCTCTGCAGGTTTGGATTCCATTGCTCAAGCTGCAGGCAGGTGTAATCGCGAAGGAAGATTAGTCGACGACGATGGAAACAGCATTCCCGGAAAAGTTATCATCTTCGAGCCGGAAAAGCATGGCCGACCTAAGCAGTTTGAATTTGTTGCTGGTATTATGAGAAACAGTGTGTTACGGCAAGCTGAGAAATTTTCTGATGGTATACTTTCACTTCAAGCCATTGAAGCGTATTTTCAGATGCTCTATCAAGAGAACAACGCCAAGCTCGATAATAAAGGTATTTTAAACTTGATCAATGAAGGTGAGGATAATTGGAAGTTTCCCTTCTCAGAGATCAACCATGAATTTAAACTCATTGACAATCGCATGATCTCTGTCGTTATTCCTTATGACGAAAGGGCAAAATCCATTATGAATAAAGCCCGTAAAAGCGATTATCCTCTCGCTGGATCACGCCTATTTCAGCCCTATACAGTTCAGATCTACCAATTTGAACTTGATGCTCTCATTAAAGCCAAAGCCGTTGAGCTAATTGAAGGAGAAGTCTTCTTTCTGCAAGATATTATAGATTTCTATGATGAAAAATTTGGGCTTATTGATGCTAAGGGGATCAAGGTGCAGTCTGATATTCTCATATATTGAGTATGTATGGTTCCTAGGAAACCCAAAAGAACCTAATTAAGGTTCCCTCGGTTTCACCAAAGAAAACTATATTTCAACCCACAAGTCAATCAACTCAATTACTCAATTACTCATTTATGATGACTTGACAAGTTGGAATCTAACATATATTCGATTGGTAGAGCAAGTCTATATTATGGTATCTTTCGTTGAAAGGATGGTTATTATGGGGTATGGTATTCAATTACGTATCTTTGGGGACTATGCTTGCTTTACACGCCCAGAAATGAAGGTCGAACGTGTCAGCTATGATGTCATGACACCTTCGGCGGCACGGGGTATCTTAGAAGCCATCCATTGGAAACCCAGTATTAGATGGCATATTGACCGTATCCATGTTCTCAAACCTATTCGGTTCGAGACAATCCGCCGTAACGAAGTCGCAAACAAGATATCTGCCAGCAGCATTAAGCGAGCCATGAAAGGAGGATCTGTTGATTTACACCAATATTCTTGTGAAGAACGGCAAATGAGAGCATCACTCGTTTTACGTGATGTCGATTATGTTTTGGAAGCTCATTTCCAACTCATTGAATCGGCCTCAGAACAAGAAAACGAAGGCAAACATTGTGACATCTTCAGGCGGCGAGCACAAAAGGGGCAATGTCACATGCAACCTTATCTGGGCTGTAGGGAATTTCCTGCGAATTTTACGCTGTTGGAGGGGGACATTCCTCCTTCAGAACTTAAGGGCGAAAAGGATCTTGGTTGGATGCTTTGGGACATCGATTTTAGCAATGATATGCAACCTGTCTTTTTTCGACCAACTATGAAAAACGGAATCATTGAGGTGCAACAGGAGGGGATCGGATGATATTACAGTCATTGCATAAATATTATACAATACTAGCTGAAGATCCGGATTCAGGTATTGCCATGTCTGGGTATACCGCTACCAAGGTGTCTCATGTTCTTGTGATTAACGACTTGGGGCAAATACTTGATGTCTACCCCCTTTGTGACACAAAGGGTTCAAAGTCTGTTCCAAAGACTTTGATACTGCCTGAACGATTAATCCGGCGAAACATTTGCGCCAATTACCTTTGTGATGATGCTTCATATGCCATAGGACAAGTTTTCGTTCGGGATGAGGAAACAAAAACAAAAAAAAGACAGGTATCCCAAGAAAAGTTCGACAACTTCAAACAAAAGAATTTGGATCTTCTCAAGGATACACCAGGTAGGGAGGCCCAAGCGCTGAGGAACTATCTAAGTTCTTGGATACCAGATGAGGCGGAAAACCATGCTGTTTTAAGTCCACATCTTGATGATCTTTTAAATGGCAACACTATTGTCTTCCAGCTTGATGGTGCATCAGTTTATATTCATGAAACGCCGGAAATCAAACAGCTATGGGAATCCCATGTTCTCATGAATACCCCAAGCACCAGTGTGGACAGCACGAAACCGCACCAAACCGATGATGGAAAGGAAATCTGGGGACAATGCCTGATCACAGGCCAAAACTCTCCTGTTACCCGTGTTCACAACACAATTAAAGGCGTTCCCGGTGCCAAGCCATCCGGAGCTTTGCTCGTTTCCTTTGATAAAACTTCTTTTCAATCTTACAACAAAAAACAGAGTTATAACGCCCCCATTAGTACAGATGCTGCATTTGCATACACAACCGTTCTGAATTATTTGTTAAACTCAGAAAATAATCGTATGCGTATGCCTGATATGACTGTTGTCTTTTGGGCATCTAAACCAGGGGCACAAAAAGAAAACAATCTATTGGCCTGGAGTCTCGACCCAATTTTTGTTGAGGAAATTGAAGATGGCGAAAATGGGGAAGTAAGTCGCGCTGACTACGCTACCGCCAGAGAAGCGAAGAAAATCTTTGATAGAGTTCGCCAAGGCAAACACACTGATAATCTTTCTGTAGATCTAGGAGTACAATGCTATGTATTGGGGTTGGGACCAAATGCCGCACGATTGTCAGTTCGCTTATGGCAAGTGAACACACTAGGCGATATCATTAGTATGATTGCCTCTCACTACAATGATATGGATATAGTAGGTCTAGAACGTTGGGGAGGAATGGTATCACCATATTGGACGCTTCGAGCTCTTGCTGTCAGGGAAGATCCAAAGCGGATTCCGCCTCAATTAGAGGGACAACTGCTCAAAAGCATCTTGACAGGATGCATGTATCCTCAGACAATGCTGGTTATGGCCTTAAACAGGTGCCGTTCTGGTGGAGAATATGGCGGCGTCACAGAGGTTAGAGCAGCCGTAATAAAAGCCTTTTTGCTTCGGAAGGATAGAATTCAACGCAAATATGATAAAGAAAAGGGGGTTATCCGAATGAGTTTAAACGAGAGTCATCCTTCAGCAGGCTATCAATTAGGTAGATTGTTCTCTTTATTGGAAAAAGTTCAACGGGACGCGATTGGGAAAAACATTAATGCTACGATCAGAGACAGATATTTCAGCTCAGCTTCAACTTCACCTAATGCGGTGTTCCCATTGCTTCTCAAACTAGCTCAACATCATATCAAAAAATCAAAGTATGGAGGTATTTCCGATCGCAAGATTAGAGATGTTTTAGATCAACTGGATGTGTTCCCATCACTTCTCTCTCTCGATGAACAAGGTCTATTCATGCTTGGTTACTATCATCAAAACCAAGATCATTACTCCAAAAATAAGAGTGATGGAGAAAATTTCAGCGACACTTGCGAACAGGAAAAAATTGATTAGCAAATCTTTATTAACATGAAAGGGAGACTATAATGAGCGAATATATTGATAAAAGATACGAGTTTGTTCTCTTCTTTGAAGCAGAAAACAGCAATCCAAACGGAGACCCCGATGCTGGTAATATGCCTCGAATTGATCCGGAAACGAGCCATGGGCTGGTCACAGATGTCTGTCTCAAACGCAAAGTGCGAAATTATGTGGATTTGATCAAAGATGATAAAACAAGGTTTGATATCTATGTCCGCGAACGTGCTGTTCTCAATACGTTGAACAAGGAGGCTTATGCGAATCAAGGTCTCACTATAAAAGAAAAGAAGCTTCCTGCCGATATTGGACAAGCCAGTGCCCTTACTGCCTATATGTGTAATCGTTTCTATGACATTCGGGCGTTTGGTGCTGTGATGACAACAGAGGTCAACTGCGGTCAGGTCAGAGGTCCAATTCAATTTGCTTTCGCAAAAAGCTTGGATCCGATTTTTCCCAGAGAAATCAGCATTACAAGAATGGCTGTAACAAACGAAAAGGATATTGAAAAAGAACGTACTATGGGAAATAAACACATTGTTCCTTATGCTGTTTATCGTGCGGAGGGGTATGTCTCAGCATCATTGGCTGAAAAGACAGGTTTTTCTCAAGAAGATCTGGAGGTTTTCTGGGAAGCTCTGCTCAATATGTTCGAACATGATCGTTCAGCTGCAAGAGGAAAAATGGGAAGTCGGAAACTGTTCATTTTTGAGCATGAAAACAAGTTAGGATGTGCCCCAGCATACAAGCTTTTCGAAGCAATCAAAACAGAAAGGATAAACCCAGTTAATCCGGTAAGAGCATTTTCGGATTATAAGATTATGGTTGACAAACAAGCTATTCCTTCGGGAGTACAAGTTATTGAACGCGGATGATTATTTGCTGTTGTCAGGTATTCATCATATAGCGGTTTGTGAGAGGCAATGGGCTCTCATCCATATTGAGCAGCTGTGGCAGGAAAACGAGCGCACCATTGAAGGAACTCATTTGCACAAACGCGCTGACAATCCATTCTTGGATGAAAGTCGAGGTGATATTCGCAGTGTTCGGGGTATGCCTATCGTTTCACATCGTTTGAGATTGAGAGGCGTAGCTGATGTGGTGGAGTTTTATTCTGCTACCAAGCATGAAGAAGGAGTAACTTGCTTTCTCCCTAATCGCAGAGGTTCATGGCGGCCCGTTCCCGTAGAATACAAACGAGGCGTTCCAAAATCTGATGACCGAGATACTGTCCAACTTTGCGCTCAAGCAATGGCATTAGAAGAAATGTTTGGTGTTTTTATCCGGGAAGGATTCATGTTTTATGGGGAAAGACGACGACGGCAGAGAGTTCTTCTTGACGAGGGCTTAAGAGAACATACAAATTGCTTATCTGAACAAATGCATGATCTCTTTCATCTGGGCATAACCCCCAGAGCTTCTAAAGGAAAGCACTGTTCTCGTTGTTCTTTGGTCGAATTATGCCTACCGCGTCTTGGGACAAAACATCGATCAGTTGCATCTTATCTTGAACAAGCTCTTAGGGAGGAGAAAGACGAATGCGAAAACTCCTGAATGTTCTTTATGTAACTCAGCCTGACTCTTATCTGGCGGTAGACGGGGAAACAATTCTTGTCAAAGTGGAAAAGGAAATCCGTTTTCGAATTCCAATTCACAATCTTGAGGGTATTATTTGTTTTGGGTGGGCCGGAGCCAGTCCCAAACTTATGTCTTTATGTTGTGAGCGAGGGGTGGCCTTATCTTTTCTCACAAGTTATGGATCATTTCAGGGCCGTGTGACTGGAAAGATCTCAGGAAATGTGCTATTAAGGCGGGCACAATACCGTTGGGCTGACGATAAAGATATTACTTTACGTATGGCTAAGAGATTTGTTCAGGCAAAAATATCAAATTGCCGCGCTCTTATACTCAGGGGACGTCGAGATCATCAAGACTGTATTGATGATGAAAGTATGGATAAATCGGCAAATAGGATGTTATATGCACTGAAGAGGCTTGATAATGCATTAACTTGTGATGAAGTCCGAGGTATTGAAGGTGAATCAGCCCATGAATATTTCTCTGTTTTTGATCAGCTGGTACTATCTCAAAAGGAGTCCTTCTACCTTGATGGCCGCCATCGGCGACCACCAACAGATTATTTGAATTCACTCTTATCCTTCCTCTACACGCTTTTGAGTCATGATGTTACAGCAGCGTTGGAAAGCGTAGGGTTGGATCCACAGGTGGGTTTTTTGCATAGAGAAAGACCGGGTCGCCAGAGCTTAGCACTCGACCTTATGGAAGAAATGCGAGCACATTTTGCTGATCGATTGGCTATATCGCTGGTCAACCGGAATCAGATTAATGGATCTGGTTTTCTCATAAAAGAAAACGGAGCTGTGATGATGGAAGACAACACAAAAAAAGAAATCCTCATGGCCTGGCAAAAACGGAAAACAGAAGAAATAACACATCCATATTTGGATGAGAAAATTCCTTTTGGGCTTGTTCCTTATGTTCAAGCACTCCTCCTTGCCAGACATGTGCGGGGAGATCTTGAGGATTACCCACCCTTTTTCTGGAAATGAGGGATTGATGAATGCTCGTTTTGATCACTTATGACGTGAATGTGACAACTGATGAAGGAAAGAAACGGCTCAGAAAAGTTGCAAGGCATTGTGTTAATTTTGGCCAACGTGTACAGAATTCCGTCTTTGAATGTATAGTTGATCCGGTACAGTTGCTGGATCTAAGACACAGACTTGAGAGTACTATTAACCCAGAGACCGATAGTATCAGGTTTTATAGGTTAGGGAATAATTGGAAAAGCAGGGTTGATCATATTGGGGCTAAGCCATCATATGATCCGGAAGGTTTTTTGCTCGTGTAGCGCGAACCTTAAGTGCACATAGATAATTGGAGAATGTGTTTTAGCATGACACGGGCATTTCTTCAAGGAGTTAGACAGATTCTGCGTACTAATGGCTAATTGATGCATGAAAATGTTTTATCAGTATTAATGGTTTCGCGCAAAGAAGGGATAGAGGCCTTACGCTGTCCCTTCTTTCTAGATGAGAGTCGCGCCCCGTGCGGGCGCGTGGATTGAAATCTCAGAGCGGGTACCGCCTGAGGCTTTTTTCTGCGGTCGCGCCCCGTGCGGGCGCGTGGATTGAAATACCCTGCCTCCTTCATACACAGTTCCGGCAGATGTCGCGCCCCGTGCGGGCGCGTGGATTGAAATTGATGTGATCATAATGCTAGAGCAGCTCAAGATGGTCGCGCCCCGTGCGGGCGCGTGGATTGAAATAGGCAAGAGAGAACAAGAAGGCAAAGGCGAAAAGGTCGCGCCCCGTGCGGGCGCGTGGATTGAAATAGCTGGCTGATTACATGGCAAGGATAGCCGAGGAGTCGCGCCCCGTGCGGGCGCGTGGATTGAAATAGAACACTTGGGTGGCATAGGATTTGCATGACGGTCGCGCCCCGTGCGGGCGCGTGGATTGAAATATGGTTACAAAAGAGTTGTATCCAGACGTCGCAAGTCGCGCCCCGTGCGGGCGCGTGGATTGAAATTTGGTATGAGTCTGTCCACAGCGGGAAAATCGAAGTCGCGCCCCGTGCGGGCGCGTGGATTGAAATATATTGGCTTACGCAAACAGGATAAAGTATTCAAGTCGCGCCCCGTGCGGGCGCGTGGATTGAAATTAAGGAAACTTTTGCACAGAGACTTAGGAACCTTGTCGCGCCCCGTGCGGGCGCGTGGATTGAAATCATACACCTAAAATCCACCATCTCGGACGGTATTGTCGCGCCCCGTGCGGGCGCGTGGATTGAAATCCGAATTATACCTGGGACATGTATCTTGCCATAGTCGCGCCCCGTGCGGGCGCGTGGATTGAAATATGAGTCTGGGAGACGGATGGGAAGACATGCAAGTCGCGCCCCGTGCGGGCGCGTGGATTGAAATAGGGTTAATAGTGATCTGGTACCTAAACGACTCCGTCGCGCCCCGTGCGGGCGCGTGGATTGAAATAGTAATGTTCATGGCTTCTCACCATAATATTCCGGTCGCGCCCCGTGCGGGCGCGTGGATTGAAATATTGTGGTATTCCTCCTCTTATTTTCGCCCCGCTGGTCGCGCCCCGTGCGGGCGCGTGGATTGAAATATAGCTGTTCCCAATGGCCCGCCTCGATGTTTTTGTCGCGCCCCGTGCGGGCGCGTGGATTGAAATTAATCTGGACCCCATCCTTTTCGACAAGGATAGGGTCGCGCCCCGTGCGGGCGCGTGGATTGAAATACAATGTGCTCTTTCCCCATGAAGTATATCCCAGTGTCGCGCCCCGTGCGGGCGCGTGGATTGAAATAAGGATAATTTTAGCCATTGGGCATCACCGCCGCGTCGCGCCCCGTGCGGGCGCGTGGATTGAAATATTTCACCTTTTTTGACCATCTTGGGATATTCATGTCGCGCCCCGTGCGGGCGCGTGGATTGAAATTTCGACATCCCCATATTCTTGGCACTGATACGCGTCGCGCCCCGTGCGGGCGCGTGGATTGAAATTGGGATATCGCCGACATAGCAATCCTGGAAAACCGTCGCGCCCCGTGCGGGCGCGTGGATTGAAATGTTTGAGATAGAGATGGACGTTGGAGAGGGCGGGTCGCGCCCCGTGCGGGCGCGTGGATTGAAATCCGCTGGACGAATTGAATGAAATTGAGAATGACCGTCGCGCCCCGTGCGGGCGCGTGGATTGAAATCGACCTTCGAGACCTCCCTTTGTCAGGTGCTCTTGGTCGCGCCCCGTGCGGGCGCGTGGATTGAAATCGCGTCAAGCCCGTCTCCAAGGCAGGGGAGCGGAGTCGCGCCCCGTGCGGGCGCGTGGATTGAAATAACTACTTTTTAAGGGAGGAAAGTAGGTGAGGGAGTCGCGCCCCGTGCGGGCGCGTGGATTGAAATCGGTAGGTTAGACACGATTTGATGAACGCCATTTGTCGCGCCCCGTGCGGGCGCGTGGATTGAAATCATTTTCGGCTTGTGCTTGAGGGACGACTCAAGCGTCGCGCCCCGTGCGGGCGCGTGGATTGAAATTCTCCCAGCCCATATGGTAACGGAATGCCAGGCTGTCGCGCCCCGTGCGGGCGCGTGGATTGAAATGGGTACCCATGGGACACCATGGAAGACTTCGAGAGTCGCGCCCCGTGCGGGCGCGTGGATTGAAATTGTTTCGGTTCCGAAGTAACCTGCGGGGCGCGGAGTCGCGCCCCGTGCGGGCGCGTGGATTGAAATTAACCTACCGGACACTAATCCTCCTGGAAGCGCGGTCGCGCCCCGTGCGGGCGCGTGGATTGAAATATTCTCATGAACGGTTCGCGCCTCAATGCTGGCGTCGCGCCCCGTGCGGGCGCGTGGATTGAAATCCGTAATTGGGACAGTTGCGGCTTTTTATCTTTGTCGCGCCCCGTGCGGGCGCGTGGATTGAAATAACACCCCGGATATTATTTTTGTTGACACACCATGTCGCGCCCCGTGCGGGCGCGTGGATTGAAATCCGTACATCTTTTTTATGACGTCGCCGACCATAAGTCGCGCCCCGTGCGGGCGCGTGGATTGAAATCAAAGATCTCGATCGAGAAGGAGAGAGTAAAAAAGTCGCGCCCCGTGCGGGCGCGTGGATTGAAATAGACATGGATTCCATGGCGTTCCTTACAGATTCGTCGCGCCCCGTGCGGGCGCGTGGATTGAAATATGCTTAGAACCTCGCTTTCATGAAGGGTTTAAGGTCGCGCCCCGTGCGGGCGCGTGGATTGAAATTTGTCGGTCGCTTGCAGCGACAGCTTCAGGCCATGTCGCGCCCCGTGCGGGCGCGTGGATTGAAATTTTTTCCATAAACTGGTTCCTAGCATCTGTTTGGGTCGCGCCCCGTGCGGGCGCGTGGATTGAAATAGTAGTTTGGTCAGTAGTTTTACGAAAATCAATGGTCGCGCCCCGTGCGGGCGCGTGGATTGAAATTGCAATGCTTAGACAAAATTCCATATCTTTTAATGTCGCGCCCCGTGCGGGCGCGTGGATTGAAATTTGATAATGGAACCGAGTGCCATGGGTTGCTTGGTCGCGCCCCGTGCGGGCGCGTGGATTGAAATAGGCAACTGGCGTTTGTGGACGAGTATCTTATAGGTCGCGCCCCGTGCGGGCGCGTGGATTGAAATAAAGTTTATCCAACAACACGAAATAGAATGCACGGTCGCGCCCCGTGCGGGCGCGTGGATTGAAATAGGAAGTGGGCAGTATGTACGAGCGTTGAAGAAACGTCGCGCCCCGTGCGGGCGCGTGGATTGAAATCCCTCCCCTTTATACAGGCTCAAAGACAACCGAGTCGCGCCCCGTGCGGGCGCGTGGATTGAAATTTTTTGAGGCGGTGATGTGATGGCGAGACAACTTGTCGCGCCCCGTGCGGGCGCGTGGATTGAAATACGGTATTGCCTAAACTCAGTTTTAGTCACGCTGTCGCGCCCCGTGCGGGCGCGTGGATTGAAATATTTATGGCAACCGCGGACATTTCCTCCTCTGCGGTCGCGCCCCGTGCGGGCGCGTGGATTGAAATATCAATCGAAAACCGCACAACGGAAACACCAATCGTCGCGCCCCGTGCGGGCGCGTGGATTGAAATAAGGATCCGGATATCACCTCCCAGTGATACTCTTGTCGCGCCCCGTGCGGGCGCGTGGATTGAAATAATAATAACCTCATCGTGAACGTGGAAAACAATCGTCGCGCCCCGTGCGGGCGCGTGGATTGAAATATATTGGCTTACGCAAACAGGATAAAGTATTCAAGTCGCGCCCCGTGCGGGCGCGTGGATTGAAATAAACAGCGAGACGGAGCCGCCGCCGAACCGGGCAGTCGCGCCCCGTGCGGGCGCGTGGATTGAAATATGCAGAATCGTGGTGTGTACCTCGAGTCCCTTGTCGCGCCCCGTGCGGGCGCGTGGATTGAAATAGGGTTAATAGTGATCTGGTACCTAAACGACTCCGTCGCGCCCCGTGCGGGCGCGTGGATTGAAATCAGTTTCCCCGTTATATCAGTGCTTATTGTAATGTCGCGCCCCGTGCGGGCGCGTGGATTGAAATGCATGAGTATCGATGTTGACGTTGCACAATCAAAGTCGCGCCCCGTGCGGGCGCGTGGATTGAAATCGGAATAAGTTAAGCTTTGTTTTTTCTGAACACCGTCGCGCCCCGTGCGGGCGCGTGGATTGAAATAAGGATAATTTTAGCCATTGGGCATCACCGCCGCGTCGCGCCCCGTGCGGGCGCGTGGATTGAAATAAAATGAACCAACTCATTCGAGTGGGGATCGATGGTCGCGCCCCGTGCGGGCGCGTGGATTGAAATACGAACGAAGAGCAACTTTGCGAGGCATATGAAAGTCGCGCCCCGTGCGGGCGCGTGGATTGAAATAGCCCCCTGATCATACAACATCATTTCAAGATCGTCGCGCCCCGTGCGGGCGCGTGGATTGAAATACCTGTAACATTGTTAAAAACGGTAAGCTCCCTGGTCGCGCCCCGTGCGGGCGCGTGGATTGAAATACTTACCGTGAAGGTGGATTACGGCGATGGAGAGTCGCGCCCCGTGCGGGCGCGTGGATTGAAATCCTGATATATCGCTGTAGCTGAACGCCCCTGCAATGTCGCGCCCCGTGCGGGCGCGTGGATTGAAATTGCAATGCTTAGACAAAATTCCATATCTTTTAAGTCGCGCCCCGTGCGGGCGCGTGGATTGAAATACTGGGGGAGGGGGGCCTAGATTTATCTAGGCCCGTCGCGCCCCGTGCGGGCGCGTGGATTGAAATTGACACCCGTGTGTGCGTTAGCCCTGTCGGCGTGTCGCGCCCCGTGCGGGCGCGTGGATTGAAATACCATGCCTCCTTCATACACAGTTCCGGCAGATGTCGCGCCCCGTGCGGGCGCGTGGATTGAAATATGATGAAAAAAGGAGCTGAAGAGAGTGGATGATGGTCGCGCCCCGTGCGGGCGCGTGGATTGAAATGTTGCAAATTCATGGCCTTCGGCGATCAACCCGAGTCGCGCCCCGTGCGGGCGCGTGGATTGAAATGATCTCTAGCCCTTTAACATTCATCGGTGTCCTGTCGCGCCCCGTGCGGGCGCGTGGATTGAAATCTGTCCGGCTCCGCCGACTCACACCACATGATAAGTCGCGCCCCGTGCGGGCGCGTGGATTGAAATTGTGAGTGCCGCTATCATGGTTATGGCCCGACTGTCGCGCCCCGTGCGGGCGCGTGGATTGAAATAAGCTTGCAACGCTCCCATGAAATGGGAGTTCCCCGTCGCGCCCCGTGCGGGCGCGTGGATTGAAATTTTTTCCGCTCTAATCTGCACCGTGTGGCCAAGGTCGCGCCCCGTGCGGGCGCGTGGATTGAAATATCAAGCAAGTGCCGACATTCCTTTTGCTTCTGAGTCGCGCCCCGTGCGGGCGCGTGGATTGAAATTTTACTATTACAGAGGACACCGTTGGCCAATTATGTCGCGCCCCGTGCGGGCGCGTGGATTGAAATTTGGGATGAAGCACCACAAGAAAGCTGGGAGATGGTCGCGCCCCGTGCGGGCGCGTGGATTGAAATTTGTGTCTGTGCGCTCAGCTTCCCCGAGGCTTCGTCGCGCCCCGTGCGGGCGCGTGGATTGAAATCTTCATCGCCAATATTGGCTACAAGCGAAATCTGGGTCGCGCCCCGTGCGGGCGCGTGGATTGAAATCAAGCTGACAACACCGTTACGAAGGCGGATGGAAGTCGCGCCCCGTGCGGGCGCGTGGATTGAAATATATCAAGATAGTATTGAGAAGGACAACGACGGCGTCGCGCCCCGTGCGGGCGCGTGGATTGAAATTCTCCACAACCTTCACAACACAGCTCGTAATAATGTCGCGCCCCGTGCGGGCGCGTGGATTGAAATTGCTATCGAAAAATACAAAGATTCCCAGTTTGCGTCGCGCCCCGTGCGGGCGCGTGGATTGAAATATCTTGGGAGGAGCGCTTCCCCCTTTAGGCGTGTGTCGCGCCCCGTGCGGGCGCGTGGATTGAAATTGGCACGTACCAGTGGTAATGCATTACCACTCTGTCGCGCCCCGTGCGGGCGCGTGGATTGAAATATGTGCAGTTGGAACCATTTCATGGCTTTGAATCGTCGCGCCCCGTGCGGGCGCGTGGATTGAAATCGTGACCAAAACGAGCGGGAATTTTTGCTGGCACGTCGCGCCCCGTGCGGGCGCGTGGATTGAAATAGCCGGTTCCGTGCTTATCGAGTACTCGATCCCGTCGCGCCCCGTGCGGGCGCGTGGATTGAAATTCGGGGGGAATCCCCGAGACCCATTGATTTTTCTGTCGCGCCCCGTGCGGGCGCGTGGATTGAAATCGGCAGCGGGCTCTCGATGTTTGCCTTCGGAATTGTCGCGCCCCGTGCGGGCGCGTGGATTGAAATTATAAGATACTCGTCCACAAACGCCAGTTGCCTGGTCGCGCCCCGTGCGGGCGCGTGGATTGAAATCCGTCCATCCGTTCTAGCGTTGCTTGGGCATCTGTCGCGCCCCGTGCGGGCGCGTGGATTGAAATTCTCCTTCGCCTTTGGCGGTAATGGACATCCCGGTCGCGCCCCGTGCGGGCGCGTGGATTGAAATCAAAACCCCATTATCATTAGTAAAACGACAATGGTCGCGCCCCGTGCGGGCGCGTGGATTGAAATCTCCTCCAAACACATGGTGTGTTTGGAGGTTTCGTCGCGCCCCGTGCGGGCGCGTGGATTGAAATTCTGACAGGATTTGTTTGCGTCTTGGCGTCAAGTCGCGCCCCGTGCGGGCGCGTGGATTGAAATCCTGATATATCGCTGTAGCTGAACGCCCCTGCAAGTCGCGCCCCGTGCGGGCGCGTGGATTGAAATTCATAGTACACCTCTGTGTCTGGGGGAGGGAGGGTCGCGCCCCGTGCGGGCGCGTGGATTGAAATCGATGATGTATGCATGTTGATCCAGGCGGCGGACGTCGCGCCCCGTGCGGGCGCGTGGATTGAAATTTCGGCTGCTTCCGCCGCGCTTTCCATATCAAGGTCGCGCCCCGTGCGGGCGCGTGGATTGAAATTTGGTATGCCTTGGTTTTAGACCTTCGCTTAAGTCGCGCCCCGTGCGGGCGCGTGGATTGAAATTCTCGACACCATCTCTTTCAATGTGATCGCTCTGTCGCGCCCCGTGCGGGCGCGTGGATTGAAATTTCTTCGCTTACGCGCACCCCCGTTTTTTTGAACGTCGCGCCCCGTGCGGGCGCGTGGATTGAAATAAGACACATGTGCTTGTATTCGGGCGGACAAACGGGTCGCGCCCCGTGCGGGCGCGTGGATTGAAATTTGGTCAGCTTCACCGACACTTCCGACGGAGACGTCGCGCCCCGTGCGGGCGCGTGGATTGAAATTTGGCGTGTCTCGCGGCTCACCACCGATCTAGACGGTCGCGCCCCGTGCGGGCGCGTGGATTGAAATTGGTATACCGCGTGCATTCTATTTTGTGTTGCTCGTCGCGCCCCGTGCGGGCGCGTGGATTGAAATATCCCAAGGTTGCTCATCCCTTGGAGCTTGTATGTCGCGCCCCGTGCGGGCGCGTGGATTGAAATTGTTCCTCCCCAACCTGGCTCAAGGTTGGAGAGGGTCGCGCCCCGTGCGGGCGCGTGGATTGAAATGCGTACAGGTACCCTTGTGGTACGTTGGTGTTCGGTCGCGCCCCGTGCGGGCGCGTGGATTGAAATAGAAGATATAATGAATATGCGCATTGATGAGCTTGTCGCGCCCCGTGCGGGCGCGTGGATTGAAATTGTCGCAAAAATGCTGAGAAAAGCTTTGTGGCCAGTCGCGCCCCGTGCGGGCGCGTGGATTGAAATCATCCATCGGGATAGCCCTGGAGCCTTTCACACGTCGCGCCCCGTGCGGGCGCGTGGATTGAAATACAGGTGTAGCACTAATTTCTAACCAACCTGTTAGTCGCGCCCCGTGCGGGCGCGTGGATTGAAATTCCAGACGGCCCCGTGTACCGGCTGGAATGTTTAAGTCGCGCCCCGTGCGGGCGCGTGGATTGAAATATGGTTACAAAAGAGTTGTATCCAGACGTCGCAGTCGCGCCCCGTGCGGGCGCGTGGATTGAAATTGTAAATACATCTAGCCCGCGCTCGAGATCGTCGTCGCGCCCCGTGCGGGCGCGTGGATTGAAATACTTTTAAGTGCACAGCCACATTTGAGCAGGATGGTCGCGCCCCGTGCGGGCGCGTGGATTGAAATGGCTCTTGGTATGGGCACATTAGCGCTGCCCTAGCGTCGCGCCCCGTGCGGGCGCGTGGATTGAAATAACGCCGGCGGATTCTCTTCGATATGCTGCGCAAGTCGCGCCCCGCGCGTGCGGGGGTGATCCCAAAGCACACTCATACAACATTTCAACAATAATGGTTTATCCGATTTGCTAAGGTGTTCGTGTCATATCATCCGAGATGACTTGATACACACCGGTTGGCACCATATAGACTTCGGGCGGCATCCCTCGCCCATCGGGGAGTGTGTTCCGCAAAAACCCTTGATACCAGTCGTATTCATTTTGCCCAACCGCATATTCGCTGTTTTCCGGCGCGTATCCGTAGACGCCGGGATCGTGCAGGGAGGCTGTGTGTGATTTGATACTCGCGCCGGCTCGCCCTTCCACACCGTGCAATATCTCGTGAACATAGAGCATTCTGTTTCCGCTGAAACCAATAATGTTGACCTGCGCAAACCCAATATTGTGGCCCTTGTAGGATACATATGCCCCGGTTCCGGTGGCCTCATAATTATGACCGAAGGCGGGTCCGTCAGCAGGATAAATCACCACGATTTGATGGTATTCATCCTGAGCCAGATAGCGATCAAGAACCTCTTCAATATCTATCGGTTCCAATCCCCTGAATCCCGTCATCCGGGTTATTGGGTCGTCGATAACCACGATGTCGTATGTGTTCACCGTCATCAACCCGCCTGATAATTCTTCGAGCAATGCCGGGACTTCTTTCTGCGCGGCTACGCTTTCTTCCAACAGCTCAATGTTCTTCACATAATTCGTATGACGGTAGTTCGGGTTTCCGTTGTAATCGACTGTCACATCGATACTTGTGAAGTTGAGAAAAAGGATGTTCCACCTGTTTGCGAGTTCGGCTTTTTCGATTTGTATATCCGAGAACCAAGCTGTGCCCCGACAATTCACTTCGCTGTTACCGTTGCTTAAATATAGGGTGATCTCCATGGTTTCTGCGTCGCCGAACATTTCAAGTTTCGGCATAAAGGTGTATTCGATTTTTTTCCATTCGCTGCCGCTATAGGTGTTGGTATAATTGTATTGGGCTATCGCGTAGAGATCTGCTCCGGTGTTACCGTCGGGGCCATACAAGGGTTTGGGGTCATATCCTTGGTATTTGACCATGGCGCTCATTTTGTATGTGGCGCCTTTTTCCACAATCATTGTTTTTGAGAGATATGCGTAGGCATAGTCTGTGTTCTCGATTTTCAAGGAATAGTCGCTACTGTACTTCGTCTCGTAGTCTTTGGCAAAAACAACCTCCGGTATGTCGGTCATAGATTCGCTGCCGTATATCTCTCCTTGCCATCCAAGTTCCGGGTCGTCTGTGGGTCCGTTAGGTTCGTTGGGTCCGTTGGTTCCCTTGTTTTTAATCAGAATACTGGCACAGATTATGATCAGAAATATGAGGACGAGACTTAGAGAGACGATGAATTCTTTTCGCTTTGAAGATGCTGTGTTCATAGTCTTCCTTCCTCCAAGGAGATCCGGCCCCTATAGCCGGTCTTTCTGCATTCTTGCGCTTTTATTTTATTATCATGCCATTATTATTATGACAAGTCAATGATTCTTTCTGTTGTGAGAAGCATGTGGATTGAAATGAAGAAAATGTCAATACTATAGAGAGCCTTCTATGGCTCATTTTTAATCCTTACAGGAGGTACTCTATGAAAAAGATTCTGCTGACAGCTCTGCTGATTGTATCTGTTGTGTTGATGATTTCTATGGTGGCCTGCAACAATTTGAGCAAGAGTTCTGATTACGGCGGATTTCCCGCGGTTCAACTTGATACCAAGGACGGGCACAAAGTCTTCTATGTGGAAGCTTCCGACCTGGATTACCGTTCCGGTACCAATCCCAGCCCTCAGGAAAGTGCCATGACCATCTGGAACACCGTGAAGTCAACTCTCGGTGATTTGTTGTCGGATATCAAGAATTTTTATTTGACTCTGTCTGCCGTGGATTCGGTCAATTCGGAGGATTCGTATATCTTCTACCTGGGTGCCGGCTCGGAGTTCGAAAAAGGGGATTACATCTTGCTTTATAATTTGGCCGTGAATTATAGGGGTTCTGTGTATTATATGTCTGATGAAAGCGGCCAATGGGAACCTTGGGACAGCGCGCAAGCCAAGCGCGGTGACGGGATGTCTCCGGCCCGTCCCGGTGACGGTGACGATGAGGTTGACGGTGAAGATGAGGGTGATGATGATAACACCGATGATGACATGGATAGGGAAGAGTGAAATCCCTTGGACGGGAAGATCAACGTCTTGCTGATTCTTTTTTAAGAAAAATGCTTTTCCTAGCAGGAAATCAAACCTTTGATAGAGAATTTTTAGGTTTATAAATTCTAAATGCTTGCTAAATTTGGTATGCTAGCCTGATGGTTTCGTTTCGATACGGACTTGACAGGGGCTGTGAAAGATGGATAAATGCATCGGCTTGGATGTGGGTGGGACTTTCACGGATATCGCGCTTGTTGACGGCGCAACTATTGAGTGCACCGGCAAAGTGAGAACCCATTCTGACGATATTCTTGGCAGCGTTTTGAACGCTTTGGATTCTCTCGCGGTTAAGGATGTCCTGAATGTGAAGAAGATCACTGTGAGCACAACCTTGGTGACGAATGCTATTCTGGAGGAGAAATTGCCTCATGTGGAGACGATCTTGTTTCCGGGGTCAGGTTTGCCGCCGGAGTCTTTTACGTGGCCTTTTTCTTTCCATTGTTTGAGCGGAGAGCTTGATTTTCGCGGCCATGTGGTTCGTGAGCCGGATAGGCGCGAATGGTTGGCTCTTGTTAACAATTTGAAAAAAAAGGTTTTGCCGGAGCCTCTTCTCTTTTGTATTGTCGGTAAGTTTTCTCACATTAATAAGGTTTTTGAGGAGAGGTTGGCGGGGTTTTTGCGGGAGGAGTTTCCCCAAGCCCGGTTTGCGTTGGGGTATCGGTGGGGGCAGATCAATTTTTATCGTCGGGCTCAGACCAGCTATTTGAATTTGGCGACATCTTTGATGTATGAGGATTTCGTGCGGGGGTTGCAGGCGGCTGTGCGGGCTCGCGGGTATTCGGCGCCTGTGTCGGTATTGAAAGCCAACGGCGGTGTGTTGCCTATTGAGAAGGCTTGTGCGGTGCAGACGATCTATTCGGGGCCTGCCGCCAGTGTGTTGGGAGCGTTGGCTCAGACGGGATCTCGGGATTCGTTTTTTGTTGTGGATGTAGGGGGAACGACGACAGATATCGGCGCGGTTCTGTCCGGTGAACCGATGGTGGGGTCTCTGGGAGCGTCTATCGGTAAGTATAAGACGACCGTCCGGTCTTTGGCGGTGCGGTCGGTGCCTGTGGGCAGCGACTCAACGGTTTCCGTGGCGAACGGGGAGATTGTGTTGGCGGATTCGCGTTGCGGTCCGGCGTACTGTTTGGGCGGTCCGGCTTTGACGCCGACGGATGCTTTGTGTTTTCTGGGATTAGCGGATTTCGGCAATCGGGAACGGGCACGGGAAGCTTTGCTTGAGGCTTTGCCTTCCGATTGGGTTGCGGTGCCAAAACGACGTTCGTCGAAGGCCGGGTTGGAGATGGCGGAAAATATGGCGTTGGGCAAGTTTGCCGAGAGTATCGTTTCGGCTATGACGACGAAGATTCTGATTGCTATGGGAGATCTGCGTCATGAGTGGGAGGATGAACCGGCTTACCGGGTTTGGGATGTGCTCAGACATGCGTCTGATCGGTCTTTCTATTTGCATTTGAGTGGCGGAGGCGCGCCGGCTTTGATCAAGGCTTTTGCGAAGCGGATGCCTTTTCCTGTGGAGTTGGCGAGGCACGCGGCCAGCACCAACGCTTTGGGAACGGCTTTGGCTCGGCCTTCTTTCACTTCGTCTTTGGATCTGGATACCCGGGAGGGGGTTTATCGGATTGTGGAAACGGGGGAACGGGGTCGCTGGGTGGGCAAAGAGCGAAGACCTTATGAGGAGGCGGATGCTTTTTTGCGCGGTGTTATGATGAAGCGGGCTCGGGAGATGGGGGTTTCGGTACAGGAGATTGTGAAGGACGATTTTTCTTATTTTCCTCAGGTGGAGGGGAATCGCACTGTGGGTCATATTGTCCGTGGGTCTATGCATTTGCCTGTGGGGGTTATGGGCAAGTTGAAGGGTGACAAACGGAGCCGGGTTCGGCAGCTGATCGTCAGAAATGATAAGTCGGTTTGGAGAGAGATCTATGAAGCAAGAGAGGAAGGTTCCTTATAAGACGGGGATTCTTTTTTTCCCTGCTTTTGACTGGTCTTTGGGGGAAACCCATCCGGAACGGGAGGAACGGTTGTTGTATACCCAGGAACAGATATTTGAGGAGGGTGTGCTTGACCTGCCTCAGGTGAGGCAGTTCGCGCCGGCTGTGTGTTCTTTGGATGTGGTGGCGCGGACGCAGGTGGTTTTACCGGAGCCGGAGGCGCATATGTTGGATGCCCATCTGATTGCGGCGGGCAGCGCGCTGGTTCTGGGGGAGGCTTGGTGTCGAAAAGAGATTGTTAACGGGTTTGCGTTGGTTCGTCCGCCCGGACATCATTCCGGGGCCATTGTTTGGGGGAACCGGGGGTTCTGTACATTAAACAGTGAGGCCATTGTGGCCAATGAGCTGCGGACGCGGTATGGGGTCCGTCGCATCGCGATTGTGGACACGGATGTTCATCATGGGGACGGGACTCAGGATATTTTCTATCATGATCCTGATGTGCTGTATGTGTCTCTGCATCAAGACGGGAGGACCATCTATCCGGGATCGGGGGGCGTGGAGGAGCAGGGGGGACCCAACGCTTGGGGGTCGACTGTGAATATCCCTTTAGTGCCGGGCATGGGTGATGAGGGGTTTCTGTATGCGTTGGAGAATATTGTGATGCCCCGGCTGGAAGCTTTTGAGCCGGATATGATTATTAACGCGGCGGGTCAGGATAACCATTTCACGGATCCTTTAGCCGAGATGAATGTGACAGCACAAGGGTACGGGAGGATTACCGAGATCCTGAAGCCGGATCTGGCGGTTTTGGAGGGCGGGTATTCCATTCTGGGGGCGTTGCCTTATGTAAATATGGCGATTTTCCTGGCGTTGTGCGGAGCGGATTATTCAGGGGTGCGGGAGTATTATAACCCGGTTCGAGATGAGGTCCGGGGTGAGGCTGTGAAGACGTATTTCCGTGAGCTGGAAGAAGAGCGGGCCCGGGTGAAACCGGTATGGACACAAGTCTCGGAGAGTTTCTTGCCGTCGGCGGATTGGTTCTATAGGGAGACGGCATTCTTCTATGAGACCGAGGATTTCAAGGAGATTCGGAAGGAGTATATTCGCCCTTGCCGGGATTGTGGCGGCACGGTATTGATGATATCCCGGAATTCCCAAACGCTGGAGAAGGGAATTGTGATTCGTGCGCCTTTTGGGGCATGCCAAGCCTGTGTGAATGATGCCAAGGAATTGTATATGACATTTGTTGGGGACGATTCTCCGATGAATCGTGTGGTCTTTCAGGGTTTTTGATACGAATTAAGCCGTTACATTATGTTGGGATGTTAAAAGGGCGTCCAGATACTGTCTGACGTAGACAAACACTTCATCCCGTCCGAAGTCGTTATGGAGCTCGTGGAACATGTTCCACGACTTGTATTGGACTTTAGGGTTGCTTTTGAGGGCGAACTCTTCTATGGCGTCGAACGAGACCATGGTGTCGTATTTGGCGCCCATGAGCAGTGTCGGAATATTGATTTCGCCTCCATGGGCCATAGCGTATTCTCCGGCTATCATAATCTGGCAACAAATCCTGAGTCCTAAGTAATTGTGCATCAAATATTCGGGGTTGATATCAGCCAGGTATTCGGTGTCTCTGGATTGGCCGACGAGAAATTCAGCGTCTTTGGGTTGTGATTCTGCTTGGGGTTGTATGGTGAAATTAGGTAATAGTATGCCGATGATTGAGAGAAATCTGGTAAGGAGTCTTGAAGGCTGGCCCGGTGCCCGAAGCCATGGGCTTGACACGATAGCGCCGGCTACGGGGGGAAGGGACGACCCGTCGGAACCTTTGCTGCCGGCGAATCCTTTCATCATGTAGTTGAGGACAATGTTTCCGCCCATACTGTGACCGTAGAGGATGATGGGCAGACCCGGATGCTCGGCGGCGACTATTTTGCGTACGCTGTCCAGGTCTTGCAGGATAACGGCATAAGAGGGGATTACGCCTTGTTTGCCTGGAGTCTTGCCGTGACCGCGCTGGTCGCTGATGTAGAACGCACATTGGGTTTCGGCGAATCTTTCCGCCAGTTTGAGATAGCGTCCGCCATATTCGCCACGTCCGTGTACAGCTATGATGACATGTGTCGGTGAGTTGGGCAGGTATTTGGTGAGAAAGATTTTGTCGCCGCGGGCGCCTTTGATGAATTCTTGTTGGATGTTAATAATTGCTACCTCCCTATATCGTTTCTCCTATATTGTTTCTTTGGATACATTATGAAACAGATTCAGAGCAAAAGTCAACATCACATTATCCTGGGTATATATAATGGGGGATATACCCGATCTGCCATCTGCCGCTACTGCCGCTACTGCCGCTACTTCCGCTGACGCCCCGGCCCATCTTCTTCCCGCTCAGAGCCTTGCTCATTTTGCTGTTTATGCTTCTCGATTAATTCCAGGGTGTCGTGTATCCCTTCCAGCCCATGAAGAACGTCTTGAGCTTCCTTATATGTTGGGTTTATAACCAAGGCTTGCCGAAAGCAGTCTATGGCTTCATCGTATTTTGCCATGGCGCGGTATACAAGGCCGAGGTTGAGTCGTGCCTCGTCTTCTAATTCGTCATGCATTTGTATAACAGTATCATAGCATTCTTTTGCCTTATCGAATTCGCCCAGAACAGCCAAGTTTACTCCCCGGTACATCCATAGAAAACTGGCACTGGGAAGAAGTTCACATGCAAGATCATACCATTTTTTTGCTTTTTGGGGGGAGACGTGTTTACTTACTAATTTCGCGATTATTATAGCAATGTCGCCTTTCAATTGATTTTGTTGACATATTCCAAATGCCTGTGTTAATACTGAATATGCTTCATTACTCTTCCAGAGACATCTTAAGGCATCTCCATACATCATCTGTGCTTGGATATTTTCGGGATAAAAACGGAGATAATACCTCAGCAATTCAACCACATGCAATTCGCGCTCTTCCTCATGCCATGCTTCTTTGGCAACATTGTAGAGTTCATCATGAGATATTTCTCCAAGCTTTGTTTTATGAATCATATTCAATGTCTCGTTTATCCCCTCTATTCCTATCAACATCCCTTTTGCTTCCTTGTGCAATGCATTTATAGCCAGCGCCTGTTGAAAACAATCGATCGCTTCCTTGTATCGACCCATTGCACGATACACACGCCCGAGGTAAACAAACGCTTCATCTCTCTCCTCTGTTTGAGATTGGATTACTGTTTTAAAACACTTGGCCGACTCTTCAAATTCACTAAGAATAGCTAAATTAATTCCCCGCATTACCCAAATCCACCCAACGCAATTTCCAAAAGCATCAGCAGCAATTTGATACCATTTTTTTGCTTCTTCAGGCGACTTATATTGTTCTATCAATGATGCAATGCTTGAAGCAACTTGGCCTTCCCCCGCGTGTTCTTTCTCCCTGCATTTATCATATGCTTTTGTTAATGCTGAATAGGCCTCATCGCTTCTCCCGATAACCCTCAGAGAATCTCCATATATCATCCATGCTTTAGCCCGATTTGGACACCACTGAAGATAATATTTCAATAATTCTGTTGCATGTGCTTCCTGTTCCCTTCCTTTCCAAGATTCTTCAGCAATACAATAAATAGAATCAAAAGATATCTCTGTATCATCCAATCTGATCCCCTCCTACGCTCTATCACATACTGCACCTTGTTAATAGCAACCAGTACAGCATATCTCTATCAATATCTTCTGTTTCTTATAATTCTGTCGTTTTGCTCGGTTTTACTTGTTGATCCTATTCTATTTTGTTTTGGTCTGGATCCCACTCCATACCATTCGCTATCTTGATCAGTGATAGATGGTCGGTTTTTCTTTGACATGTCTTGGGCCTCTTTAATAGAAGGTAACGCATCTGAATTATCATAATTAACCTCATCATAGTCTTTTTTTGATTTCGGATTTTTCTTTTTCTGCCCCGAACCTTCAGCAAAACCCGATCTACTGCTACTGCTGCTACCGCCACCCCGGCCCATCTTCTTCCCGCCCAGAGCCATGCTCCCGAAGGCCATTGCCGCCCCTTGGTAGTCGCCGTCTTTCAGGGCGGTGAGTCCGTCTGTCATG
>Ga0082212_10002962_pt1 | contig 24328 bp, 35 predicted proteins | sample TergutNt197P3_FD_71548 | JGI IMG/M metagenome (GOLD analysis project Ga0082212, IMG submission 71548) | Neocapritermes taracua P3 segment gut microbial communities from Petit-Saut dam, French Guiana - Nt197 P3 | ecosystem: Host-associated > Arthropoda: Insects > Digestive system > Gut ... | reverse complement strand
GTCCCGCGACCCCTGCCCTGGACCCACCCGGCGCCAGGGGCTGCCGCCCCTTGGAACCCCGCTTTTCCGTAAGCGCCGCCGAGAACTCGCTGGCGCTCAAACACTCGGCGACGCCATGAACGGCATTTCCATTAACGGGCCGGAAAAAACTATATGGATTCCGGCTTTCGCCGGAATGACGGGTCCGGGCTTATACATAATGGAAGTTGGAAAAATAAAAGTCCTGTGATATAGTTTAGATAATTCAAGAGGTTTTCATGGAACCCTTATCACCCAAAAACGATCTTGTTTTCAAGCTGCTCTTCGGCGAGCCGACCCGCCTAAATCTTCTGCGGTCGTTCCTTCAGTCCGTCCTGGATATACCGGCTGAAGAATACGACCGGCTGGTCATTGTCGACCCTAATTTGAGGCGCGAACATCCTGAAGACAAGCTCGGGGTCCTGGATGTGAAGATCCATACCACTATGGGCAAAGTCATTGACGTGGAAATACAGGTCGAATCCCAAGCCGATATGTGGGAGCGAATATTGTTTTACACTGCTAAAATGACCACCGAACAATTAAAATCGGGCACTGATTATGAATCGATCAAAAAAGTGGTCAGCATAATAATTCTTGATTGGCATCTGACGGAAAAGGAGCGCGATATTTATCACCATCGCTTCCGCCTTTTCGATGAACGATACGGGTATAGTTTCCCGGACCTCTTTGAGATAAATACCTTGGAATTACCCAAGCTGCCGAGGCAGCCTGACGGCACGCCACTGTATAACTGGCTGAGCATTTTTACGGCCAAAACGCGGGAGGAATTTGATATGGCAGCCAAGACCAGCCCGGAAATAGCCCAGGCCGTGGGCGTAATAATGGAATTGAGCGGGGATGAGCGCACCCGCCTTCTGGCCGAATCCCGGGAGAAATATCGCCGTGATGAGGCTGCCAGACAGAAATATGCCTTCCAAACCGGAAAACAGGAAGGATGGCAGGAAGGAGAGAACAATAAGGCCAGGGAAGTGGCCAGAAGCCTCTTGCTGGAAAAAGAGCCGGTCGAAAGAGTGGCCAAGCTGACGGGGATATCCTTGGATGAAGTAAAAATCTTGGCTTCGGAATTGATAAACAGCCATTAACCAAGAGAAGAGCGGGGCCCCGCCCCGGGCTTAAAAAACTATTGCCTTTGCTGTAAAAATTATGCTAAAATACCTTTGATTGTGGTTTGCCCTGGCTAAATTTTCAATAAATCCACCAGGTTAAGCCCAAGAGGAGCAAAGGCGAGAAATCCAGATGAATGGGCCGCCGCTTCACCTGGCCAAAAGACCGGCCAAGCGGCGCATTGGGCACACCCCGCCTTTGGCGGGCGGGGTCCTGGACCGACAAAGGAGAATTTATGAAAAAAGCATTGGCCATGACCTTGGGCGCGCTTCTGCTGGCCGGCTCGGCCGCGCCGGCCTTCGCGGCCAGCCAGGTCGATTTCAGCGGCCACTACCGCGCCATTTTCGGCAACGAGTGGAACAACAATTTTAACTCCGGGGATAACAAGGCCAACGATTCCGCCTTCCAAAACCGGCTCCGGCTGAACTTCACCTTCCAGCCCACGGAGGAGATCGCGGTCCACTGGCGTCTCCACGCCCCCGACGGGCAGCGCTGGGGGACGGGCGCCGCGCAAACGGGTGCCGAGACCGCCTACGTCTTTGGCGAGATCAAGCAGGATTGGGGCACCATAGTCATCGGCCGCCTCAGCGACGACTACACCTATTACGGCCTGGGCATGATGGGCCATAACTGGGGCGGGGTGGACGACACCTACACGGACTGGGGCATTTTCGACATAGCCGGGGAAGCTGACGGCATCACCTATCTCAACCGCTGGGACAACGGCTTCCAACTCGTGGCCCAGTTCCTGCGGGCGGCAAATGGCCCGGGCGCCATCAACACCAACTGGCAAACCAACGACTACTTCATCCTGCAGCCCTCCTTCCACTGGGACGACGGCGGGGCTTCCCTGGGCCTGATCTATAACCGGGATCATGTCCGGGACATTACGGACCGCACCGAAGCGGATAGGCCGGCTTTAAAAGCCTTCTTCCTCAACCCGGCCGTCACCCACAGCTTCGGTGATTTCACCTTCAATTTCGAGGCGATGTTCGGCTGGGGCAAGGATGATGGGGCTCTTCCCGGCACCCCGGACAAGAACGATGGCTACGGCTTTTACTTGGATGGGGATTATAACTATGGCCCGGGCAACGTGATGCTGGCCGGGTGGTGGGTCTCCGGCTCCAAGGCAAACTCCGACAAGGGCAAGCACCTGGTCGATGTGGGGGAGGGCTTTTATCCCCTCATGGTGGCCTACGGCCCCGGCCCCTTTACCGGTGACGCCAACGCCATTGAAGTGGCCAATTCCGGCACCCCGAGCGGGGAGGCGAGGAACAACAAGGCCAACCACTGGGGCCTGGCCCTGGCCGGGAGCCACAACTTCACGGATGATTTTGCCCTTAAATACACCCTGGGCCATTTGTGGCTGAACACGGTGGGCGGCTCGGGCAAGGGCAAGAGCATCGGCACCGAGATCGACCTGGGCATTGCGGTGCAGCTTTTGGACAACCTGGAGTTCCGCAGCACGGCCGGCATCCTCTTTGCCGGCAATGGCCTTAGGCATTTGGATTTGCAAGCGCAACCTCCGCTGCTCTCGGACAAATCGAAGAACGCCTATAACTGGTATAACACCCTGTATTTCAGTTTCTGAGCGGCGTTTTTTCCAAAACCCCGCCCCGGCCGACAAGGCCCGGGCGGGGTTTTTTAATCCCAGATCCGTCATTAGAATAAATGCGGTCCAGATTTAGTAAATCATGGACCCCGGCTTTCGCCGGGGTGACGGAGGCGGGGGGTGTTCCGTCATTCCGGCGAAAGCCGGAATCCATCCAAATTTCTTTCACCTAAATCTTACGCCTAAAACAAATCCAAATATAGCCTTAACTATTTTAAATCAATATATATTGCTCTAAAGGCCGCCATTAGAACTAATCTCTATTGACCGATCTGGGTTAATTGGAAATCACAGTTTGGAAGCGGGAGCCGCGATTTTTCTGATGACTTCGTTTAGGGGCAAGATATTGTAATGCAATATCCGGTCACAATGGATCATCATGAGACTGACGTAATTCTTGCCGAACATATATGATATCCCTGTCGTCCCGGATGTGTTCCCTTACAAAATCGTGGAGAAGATGCTCCTCGACGATGTCCACTTTCCGTCCTATGCTCAGTTCGAGATCCCGGTGGAGGCCGAATGTCCGGAATCCGCGCGGCCTGGTGTCGTCATAGGTCAGGATAAGGTCCACATCGCTGTCGGTTTGATTGTCGCCTCGGGCGAATGAACCGAATATTTCGGCCCGGACGACATACGGATGGCGAAACGCAAGCACTTCCCGTATGGTTTTGCTGATTTCCCGCTTATCCATTCTTGGCCCGCCATTTGTTGAGAAAGACTTATTATTATTTGTTTTATGAGAATAGTCAAGCCGGCTAATTGAATTGCCGCCAAGCCCAGATTATCCGGCCGATGAGTTTGACCTCGTCGGCGGCCTTGACCACCGGGGCGTAGTTTTTGTTTTCCGATTCAATGGAGAGCCAGCGCCCTTTTTCGGCCCAGCGCAGATACTTGGCCGCACATTCGCCGTCATAAAGGTCCCAGCAGAGGACATAGATGGAGCCTTCGCGGAGGCGGCCGAGATCGTTGTGGCTGAGGTCGGCGATGACGATGCCGCCGCTGGCCAGGAGGGGTTCCATGGAATCCCCGCCCAGGCGGAAGGCCTGGAGCTGGCGGGCGTTCCGGCGGCCCAGGGAGGGGCCGTGGACCACGACGGGGCTGTCCGCGGCCTCGTAGGTCAGGGGCACGGCCCCGCCGCCGCCGGCGGCCAGGCGCATATCGTCGGAAAAGGGCACCTTGAGAAAACCCTGGGCCAGCATGGCCTGGTCGTCCAAGGGGGCGGGGAGGGGGGCGGGGCCCGCGGGGGCCGGCAGAAAGGGGGCCAGGGCCCGGCCGTAGGCCGTTCCGGCCCGGGCCAGCATTTTTTCAATGAGTTCCAGGCTGGGCCGGCGGCGGCCGGAGAGGATGTGGTTGACGGTGCCGGGCACCACCCCGAGGTCCAGGGCGGCCTGGAGCTGGGTGAGGCCCCGGGCCCGGATATAGTCCAGGAGCCAGAGGCGGAAGGCCTCGGCGATCTCTTGGCGGGTGGCCAGGGGGGACATGGGGCGCCTCCGGGATATAAGGTTACTGGATTGCTTCGCGGCTATGCTCGGCCTGTGGCCGAAATTTGAATGAAAGAACTAAAGCATGGACCCCGGCTTTCGCCGGGGTGACGGAGATGGTAACGGCCCAGAGCGCCCGTCATTCCGGCGAAAGCCGGAATCCATCCAAATGCCTCATTGTTCTTTATAAGGAGCTTTGCGACGAAGCAATCCAGACTAATAATCGCCTCTTTCATCGCGACCCGTCCGCTTCGCCAGCAGCAGGCTCCGCGAACCAAGCAAAAAAGTTGCGCCGCTTCTCTCTTGTCCGCATTTCGATAGTTTACCACAAATTTCCTTTTTTGAAACTACAAAATGTATTTTCAGCTTGACTTTTATATTTCTATATTGTAGGCTACAAAATAGAAATACGAAAGGAGCCACCATGACCGGGATACTCTATTTGGCCGAAGGCGGCCGGGGCATAAGCCTGCCGGAACTATATTCCCAACTGAGCGAGGCCTATGACGCGGCCAGCGGGCTCCAGCTTCTGCTGGGGGAGCTGGCCGAGGACCTGACCGGGGACGGCTACGAGCCGGCCCGCTATCTCATGGCCCGCCTGACCGTGGGCCACGCCCTTAAAGTCATAGACGGCCTTAGGCCCCTTGACAATATGGTATAAAATTTATACCATAAAAGCATGAAATTCGACCATGACCCTCAAAAAAGCCAGAGCAATAAACTGAAACACGGCCTTGATTTCGACGAGGCCCGGGCTTTGTGGGAGGACGAACGAGGCTTGGTCATTCCCGCGCACTTTAGGGATGAAGAACGTTTCGCCATGATCGCCCGCCTTGGCCAAACCTTATGGACGGCGATTTTCACCGAGCGAGGCCAAACCAGGCGGCTCATTTCCTGCCGTCGAGCCCGTAAAGAAGAGGCAGCCCTCTATGAACAGGAATAAGATCAGCGCCGAGGAGTTCGACCGCCTTTTTGACGAAGGGCAGGTTGATATCACCAGGTATCTTGACCTGAAAGCCGCCAGCCGCCCCGGCCGGAAGATAAAGAGGATAAATGTCGACTTCCCGGCCTGGATGGTCGCGGCCCTGGATGAAGAAGCCACCCACCTGGGCGTATCTCGTCAGGCTTTGATCAAATTTGTCATGAATTCGCATTTGCGCAATTCCGCGTCCTAGGCGGCGGCCAACAGTTTCAGCCTCATTTTTTTTCCTCGTCATTTTCCAGGATATCATCAAGGCGGCGGGCGGCCCGGGCCTGGAGCCGCTCGGCGAAGCGCCTGAGAAATGGGGGGACCCGGCCGGTCATTTCCTCGAGGTTGGCCAGGACGCTGCCGGCCTCCCCGGCCAGGAGCATGGCCACCACTATATCCAAAAGGGGCGGGTGGAAAGCCTGGCGCAGGGCCCCGGCCACGGCCAGGTCCACCAGGCCGACCAATAGGACGCAGAGGCTGTGGACCAGGAGCTTGACGGTCCACATTTCCAGGCGCCGGCGGGAAAAGGCCCGCCGCCTTAGGGCGGAGGCCAGGCCCACCAGGAGGTCCAGCAAAAACACCGCGCCGTAGGCCAGAAGGATATGGGGATCCCCGCCGAGCACCCGGTCGTAGAACACGACCGGGGGGGCCAGAAATATCTTGCGTTCCCAGCCGCAGGCCAGGCGGAAGGCGAACTCCAAACCGGCCCGCCAGGTTTCCTCAAAAGTCAGCATGGTTCAGCCTTTCAGCTGCGGCCCAGGCGCGCGCGTCGAAAGAGGGGCATTGTTTTATCACCCCGGGCAGATCCCGGTGGCCGAGGATGTCCGCGCCGGGGAAGGCTTCTTTCAAATCGATCAGCAAACCTTTCAGGGCCGCCCACTGGGGAGGGCCGAAATTGTTTTCAGCCCGCCCGGCTTCGGAAAGGCCCCCCACCAGGCAGAGGCCGAGGGAGGCCTCGTTATGGCCGGCCGCGTGGGCCCCGGCCCGGGCCGGGGGGCGGCCGGGTTCGATGGTCCCGTCCCGGCGGATGACGAAGTGGTAGCCGAGGCAGTCGAAGCCCCGGGCCCGGTGCCAGGCGTCTATTTCTTCGGCCCCTATATCCTCACCGGGCCGGGTGGCCGAGCAGTGGATGACCAGGGCGGTGATCGGGCGCATAGGCTGTTCCTTTCAAGAAAAAAGCCTAGGCCGTGCGGAGGGCCAGGGCCATCATGAGATAGTTGGCGCCGCTTCCGGCGTGGAGGGTGGAGCCCCCGGCCTTGTCGGCAAAGGCATAGACGGTGGTATAGCCGAAGTTCGCCCCGCCCGAGCCGACGCGGATGGCGTAGAACCCGCTCCAGGTCCCCCCCGGGGGCAGGACGAGGGCGCTGGTGGCGTCCGGGCGGACCCACACGGGGCCTATGGAGCCGCCCCCCGGCGCGGCGGGCAGGGCGTGTTTATGGTCGGACCGGGCGAAGGTCACGGCCGTTCCGTTTTGGGCGGCCTGCCCGAAGGCGGCGGCTCCCTGCCCGCCGAGGTCGGCCGCGGCCGGGAGGGCGGATATATCGGCCTTCCCGGCCAAATCGGCCGCCAGGGCCGGCCAGGCCGTTTCCAGGGCGTCGGCCCTGCGGCTTAAGGCCTCCAGAAGCTCCGGCACCCCGGCCTGGCCGGGGCCGCTTTCCGAAAGACCGGCGACGGCCCGGGCGGCCTCCCCGGCCGCTTCTTCGGCTCTCAGGGCCAGGGCGGCCAGGTCGCCATACTGAATAGGCCCGGAAAGGTTGGGCGGGGCCACCAGGGCCCGGCTCATCATCTCCCTTAATTCCTGGCAGATCATGGTCAGGATGTCCAGGGCCCGCTCGTGGGTCTCGGCCGGGAACACGTCATGGGGCCGGTAGTCGATCTCCTGGGTGATATCCATGCGCCGGAGGATGACCAGGCTGAGGCCCGTCCCGGCCTTCCCGCGCCCGGCGGGGGTCAAACTGACCGTGCCGCCCTGGTCCCGGCCCAGGCCGCCGACAGTGTAGTCCGCCCCCAGGGCCAGATCCGTGACCAGGAAAGAGGCGTCCACCAGGCTGACGATCAGCTCCCCTTCCTTGAACACTTTGAAGGGAAAGGCGTAATCAACGATGGCGCCCTGCGTGAGGTGCACGGCCTTGGCCAGGGGGGATGAAACGGTCATGGTCTAAACTCCGGAATATATTTTATTGACGCCCCCGGCCAGGCTGCCGATGCCGCCCAGCGCGGCCCCCAGCCTGGCCCGGGAGGCCTGGCTCCGGGCCAGCGAGGCCCGGTTGGCCAGATCGGCCGACTCAAAGAGGTAACCCTGTTTTTTCAAATCCGCATTAAACTGCACCTGAAAGGCGTCATCCCTGGCCTTCCGTTCGGTCTCCTCCCGCAGCAACCGGCCGGTGGCGCTTTCCAGCACGCCCCCCTGGGCCAGGGCCGCCCGCTGCCGGCCGAGCTGCTTGATCCAGTCCCGGGCCGTCCGGGACGCGTCTATCTGGCCCTGGCTTTCGGCTATCCGGGCGCCCAGGGCCGCCTGCCGGGAGTTGGCCTCGGCGGCCTTGGCCTGGTTCTCGGCACTGGCCGCCTGGGCCAGACCCGAAGAAACGGCCTGGACCGCGCCGGCCACGGCCGCCGCTATCATCAACCCTTGCGGCATTTTTATATTTCCCCTAAAGCGGGCTCGTATTCATACATTATAAACCTCCCCTCATATGCGCCCCCATCCACTCCCCGTCGCCCGGCCTTTGGGGCGGCAGTTGGATGGCGTCCAGGCGCCTGGCCTGCCGGGCGGCCAGTTCGTATTCCTTCAGGGCCAGTTCCCGCTTGGAGTTGGAGCCGGTCAGGCGCTCGCATAAACGCACGGCCAGCCGGGCGGCCAGGACCTCCACAAAGACGGGGGGATAAAAGGCCGGGTCCTCCACCCGCCTCAGATAGATCAGGTTCAGGGGCGGGCCCTGGTCGCTCAAAAGGTTCCGGCCCTCGACCAGCCAGGCCCGGTTTTCCCCGGCTATGTAATCATCCATTAGGGCCTGGGGCCAGGGCTCGGCCGACAGGACCCGCAAACAATCCGCGGGCAGGAGATATTGATGGCGCCAGCCGAAGGCCGGGGCCTCGCCCAGGGCCGGGAGCCTGACCCTGTCCCGGGCGAAGTTCCAGGAATAGCGGCTTATCTCGGCGTCCCGCACCGACTCGTAAAGGCTCCGGGCCAGTTCGGCGGCCGGGCCCGGATCATCCAGGGAGATGATCCGGGCCTCGCCCAGGGCGCTCAGGGCCTGGTTGACTATGTCAACCACGCCCATTGGTTCGTTTCTTCATCGTGTCGGAAGGCTTGACCACCGGGGCCCGGACCGGAGTGCCGAGTGGACCCTTGGCCGGCGCTTGGCCGGTCTTCTTGGTTTCGCTCATGGTTTTTTCCTCCATTTTGTTTCGTCATTCCGGCGAAAGCCGGAATCCATGGACCCCGGCTTTGAGGCGCGCCTCTTCGCCGGGGTGACGGTCTATGTGTTTTACTCGGCGCAGTTGACCTGGACGATCTTCTTCTCCTGGGTGCGGGTGCAGCCGGCGGTGAAGCTCATCCAGATCTGCCAGAGATAGTTCTTGTCCGTCCGGCGGTCTATGTGGGTCTCCAGGCCGTTCCAGGTCCCGAAATGGAGGCCGCTCTTGACCCAGGCCAGGCAGTGCCTGATCCCGGCGGTGGACAAGAGGCGCTCGGTGGAGATGAATTTGAAACCCATGAAGGAATCCACCTCCCCCTTGACCAGGGCCTTGACCGAGTTGTAATCCGCGCTGGTGACCTTGATGGAGCCCAACAGGTCCGAGAGCTGCTTTTCGGAACAGGCCAGGAACCGGGCCTCGCCCGGGTCGTTATTGGCCGCGATGAGCATTTCCCGGGCCTTGATGAGCTTGGCCACGGTCAGGCCTTCGCCCTCCCCCCCGGGGTCGTAGTCATGGCCTATTATCTGGCCGTCCGGGAGATCGGTGTCCGTCAGGTCGTCATAGGTGCCGGTCTTGGCCGGGTTGGTGGCGGCCATGATGATGAGGTCGTCGTGCTTGCGGGCGTAGGCGGCCCGCATGGCCTCGGCGTAGGGGGATTTCGGGTCGCCTATCAGGCGGATGTCGTCGCCCTTGGCGTCAGCCAGGGCCAGGGCGAAATCGCTGGGCATGAGCCACCGCTGATGATGTTCGATATCATCGTGGACCGTGTCGCCCTTCCAGTCGCCGGGGTCGGTGCCCTGGTTGAAGGGGTTGAACTCCACCTCGCCGAACTGCTTGACCACCTGGGCCGCCGAGCCCTTATAGGAGCCGGTGTTGACCGTCCCGGCCAGGCGGGGGGTCTTCTGCTGGAGCAAAAGCTCCACGTTGCCGGTGAACTGAAGGATATGATGGTCCTCCACCTTGAAAGTCGTTGCCATAACGGCCCTCCTTGCGTCGTGGGCGCTTGCATCGCGATGCCTTAATTATGTTCGTCACCCCGGCGAAGAGGCGCGCCTCAAAGCCGGGGTCCATGGATTCCGGCTTCCGCCGGAATGACGGAGAAGAAGCTCAACCCTGGACCTCTCTCTTGATCAAATCCTCGACCTGCTTGACGGCCGCGGGCTCGCCCTCCAGGTAGCGTTTGCGGAAACTCTCGTCGGCCATAAGATCGGCCCTCTTGTTCCTGGCCGCCTCCGGGGAGCCGGTGAAGCCGTCCGGGGGGGCCCCGTCCACCCTCTTGTCCTCGCCCAGGGCCTGGCCTATACGCGCGAACATCCTGGCCGCCCGGGTCACCCCCCAATACATTTCAATAGCGGCGGCATCTTCATTATTCAAGCCAAGGAACCTGAAGCCGCGGCGGCATTGTTCCTTCTCTTCGGCGCTTAAAGTCCGCGAGGCCTCCACCACGTCCCGCTGGTGGGCTTCCACCGCCGCCTGGCGCGCGGAATTGAAATGGGCCTGGTAAGCGAGGGTCATGCGGCGGGCCTGGTTTTTGGAAAGGCCCGCCTGGTGCATGGTCTCGGCCATGGCCGAAACAAAGGCCGGGTCGGTCTCCTCCCTGGACAACAGTTCGGTCAGCTCGTAACCCTCGGCCTTTTCCGGCCGGCCCAGGGCCGAATATATCTTGTCCAGGGCCTCCTGGTCATTTTCGTCCCTGGGCGGGACCAGACCGGCCGGGGTCTGGTCCGGGCCGGCTTCCGGAGCCGGAGCTTCGTTTACGTTTTGGTCCGGGGCCGGGCCCGGGTCGCTTTCCACAAAAGTCATTTTTCATCTCCTTTAAGCAGACTATTTAAAATCTGGCCGCCGGCCCCGCTCAATCTCAACAGGCGCCGCACGCAGGCCCGGCCGCCTTCGATGAGCCACAGGTCGCGGCCGGTCTCCAGCCTGGGGTCCTGAAAGAACCTGGTAAAATTCAAAAGGTCCTCCAGCACCAGCCGGGCGTGGGGTTTCAGGCCCCCGGCCTCGTCGAGAAAAAGACGCCGGTAAGCTTCGCTCTTTTCAGGGCCGCTCATAAGGCCCTCTTTTGCCGCCGCCTTAGGGCCACGACTTCGGACCCCAACAGGATACCGCCCGGGACCCCGAAACTCCGCCGGAGGACCTGGGCGGCCTGGTCGTAATCCACCAGGTCCAGGACCGCCGCCGCCTCCGGCCCCAGTTGGGCGATGGTGCCCAGGGCCTGGAGAAAGCGCATGACCGCCACCCCGTCCGAGGAATCCAGGGCCTGGGTCATTTCCGTTTCATACTTGGGCGTGACCCCGGCCCCGGCCGCCGCCAGGGCCTCGGGCATGGGCCGGGCCTGGAGCACCCCGCCCTGGATCAGAATATCCAGTTCCCGGACGATCAGGCCCCGCAGAAGTTCCGATTGCTGGCGGCCCATGGCCGGGGCCAGGAGCTGGGCCTTTTCCTGGGCCCTCTGGACCACCTCGGTGGCCGTCTGCTCCCCGGGCTTTTCCACCAATATCTGAAAGAGGTTGAGATAGTAGGCCTCGTTGATGACCCGGCGCCGGGCCTCGATCATCTCGAGACCCACCGGGAGTTTGCCTTCCAAAAGCAGGGGCCGGATCAACTGGTTGCCCTGGGAGTCCAGGCCCCCGGGGATGATGGCCGCCGGCTTGAGCGAAAAGCCGGAAAGCACGTCGTCGTCCGGGATCAGGACCGGAGGGTCGGTCATCTTTTCCGCGGCCCGGATGATGGTCTTCTGCATGACGTTGGCCTGGATGATGCTGCCCAGGACGCTCATGGCCGGGGAGCGGCCGTAGACCTCGCCCGGGGCCAGGACGAAGCGGCTGACCACATAAGGCAGGCTCCGGTAACCGCTCTCCCGCAGCACTTCCCGGGCCGCCCGGGCCAGGTGGACCGAGGCGTAGGGCATATTGCGGGCGTCCATCCTTTGCGGGTCCAGCTCCCGGCGGGGGAAGACGCCGTGGAGGAACTCGTGCTCCGTCTCCCGGCGGGTGGGGTTTTCGGCATCGCTCCGGATATTTACGGGGAGCGTTTCGCCGAATTCCTGAAAGGCCTGCCGGGCCGTGAGCTTGTAGGATCGGAACACGGTGTCGATACGCCCGGCGGCGTCCTCGGCCAGATAGAGCTGGTGGAGGGGGATGTGCTTATACCTCAGGCCCCGGCCCAGTTCGTCATCCACGAACAGGCAGGCCGTGCCGTGGACGCCGAGGGAATAATAGGCTTCGGTGATCTGGTTGGCGAAGTTGGCCTCCGGGGCGTAGCGGGCCCGGAACAGGGTATCGCGCAGGGCCTCCAGCCAGCGGCTGACCTCCGGGTCCTGGTCCAGGCCCGGGTCGCCCGTGACCAGGGTGTGCCACTTGCGGGTGCGGGGGGTCAGGACGGATTCCATGGCCGCGGCGAAACGCCCCAAAGCCAGGGGGGCCGTGTCGTCGAAAATGTGCCGGGCCCGCTGCCGGAACTCCCCGGAGCGGGGCAGGACATAATCCGAGCAGAGCTGCCAGAGGCTTTCCCACTCGCTCCGCAATGAGGCCAGGGACTCGAAACGCTTTATGATGTCGTCGGCGTTGATGGGCATCAGCTTTTTCCCTCGAGGAGGATGTCCTGGACTATCCCGCCCAAAAGAAAGGGCAGGGGCAGGTCCTGGGCCACGGTCACGCAGCCGTCGCTCTCATAACCCCCGGGCCAGGACCGGGCCACCCAGCCGGTAAAGAGGGCCGGGGCCTTATCCATATGGCGGGGGGCGGCCCAGTATTCCAAAGGAAACTCGGATCTGCTGTCACGCGGTGACCCGTCACCCAGCGACCCGCCGGCGGATTCCAAAAGCCGCAAATGGACCTTCACCACCCGTTTCTGGCGGCCCACGGCCGTGCCGTCCGGCAGGGGGGCCTCGAAATCCACCGTGGTCAACAGGGAACGGTAGGGCAGACCCACCTGGATGACCGAGGACGGGTATTGAAGGACGACGCGGCCGCCCCTGACCACCTGGGGCGGCTGGACCCCCCCGTCGGCCAATATGGCCACTTCGTGACCTTCCAGATGGGAGAGGCCTTCTATCTCGGTCAGGCCATCCCCCCGCAACGTGACCCCGCTATCCACGAAAAAACAGTCGACCTGGGGCTCGCCCGGGTCGTGCCCCGGTTCCAGGGTCTCTATATGCTGGACGGTCCGGCCGTCCACCACCCGCTCCACGGACAGCCACAACTCGTCCCGGCCCCCGTGGACGGCCGGGACCACGGCCAGGCTCCTCACCTTGCCTCCCCCGCCCAGGATATGCCGGTGCCAGGCGTTCATCTGCTGTTCCTTGGACAAGGTGAAGCCCAAAAGCTGGCCGTCGGCGCGGGCGGCCCAGAGAGTCTCCAGGGGCTCCGATTGCCAGACCATGTCCGTCAGGCCACCCCGGCCCATGTGCTCGGCCGCGGCCGTCAGGTCGTAGGCCTGGTAACCGTCGCCCGAAAGGTCGTAGACGAACTCCCGCACCTTCTGGCCGGCCCGCTGGACAAAAAGCACCACGGCCCCCACCCGCAGGGCCTGGAGGGACGAGGAGCCGAAGTTGGTCTCGGGCGTCACCTTGACGTTCTCCGGGCCGAAGGGGTCCACGGTGGTGGTCTCGCCCACCAGAAACTCCCCGCCCGTGGTGCCCACCAAAAGCTGGCCGGCCGGGCACAGCCACTCTATCTGGTTCATCCTCTGCCCATAGACGTTTATCTCCAAAGGATCATCCGCCGTCTGGTCCGAGGCCCGCAATTGGAAATTCTCAAAAGCCCCGGCCTGGCTCATATAAACCGTTTCCAGGGCCGCGAAACATAAACGCTCCCGGAACAGGGTGGCCGCCACCGGGTTGGGCCGGGGAGACCAGCCGGGCAAAGGCGAAAGACGCCAGTCCAAATGGCCGTGGCGGGACAGCTTTTGCGGCGGGACCGTCGGGCAGACCAGCCACATCACGTCCGCGCTCTGGGCCGCCTTCAGGCGCTTAAGGCCCCCGGGGCCGAAAAGATCGGCCTGGGCCCAGGGCGTTTCCACCTGGTATATCTCGCCGCCGTCCCGCAGGGGCCGGCCCTGGTGAAAGACCCGCAGATAACCGTCCCCGAACTCCAGGATATAGGCCGTGGTCTCGGAAAAGGCGAAGTCCATAAGGATCACCGGCCGGGACCCGTTGCCGCTCTCGGCCACGAAACGCGTCCCCCCCCGCCGCTTCACCGGACCCTGGAGCAGGGGAATGAAATTCTCCAGGGTCTTAAGACCCGCCGCATACTTGTCCAGGTCGGTCCGCGACCACAACAAGGGCGACAACTCCCCGAAAGTGAAACGGTTTAGGTGGGACGCCAGTTTCGGCATAAGACTTCGTCTTAACTCTTATCCGGCGGGCTGTGAGCCGGCGCCTGGTTCAGTTCCCGAGGTCGGGAGATCGTTCAAAAATTAAAGCGCCTGTGGCGCTCTAGCCGCCCAAAAGGGTGTTCTGGGTGTTCTCCCCGGCCAGCATGGTCGCCTGGCGCCCGCTGGCCGCTATGTGCCGCTTGCGCTCCTCTTCGGCCGCCTCGGCCTGGCGCCTCTTCTCCTCGGCCTTGGCCGCTTCCTCGGCCGCCTTTATGGCCGCCGAATTATCCACCGGCGGCGGAGTGTAGCTCCCCCCCTTGCCTCCTCCCATACTCAGTCCTCCTTGTCGTTTAATATGAATTGCAACAGAACTCCATCCACCCATTCGTCCCGGTCGGCCATATAACACACCCCCGGCCAACGCCCCGCCACCCGGCCGCCCACGGCCCGGCCATAGGCTATGACGTGGAGGTTGGTAACCGGGGTCAGGCTGGCCAGGCACCTGTAGCCGGCCAGGGCCAGCACCCTCAACACATAACGCCCTATCTCCATCTTCCAGGAAAGACCGGCGGACAGAAAATTGAAATGGAAAAACGCCCCGTGGCCCAGCTTCCCGCAGGTCCAGAAATAAGCCGCGCGCTCACCCGCGGGACCATACACCACGTTCAGGTCATAACCCGTCCAGTGACCCATGGCCGCCCAGTTCTCGAACGTCTTCTGGTCCTCCCTCAAACTGAACAGGGCCGTCCGGGCCACCCGGTCCGCCTTGACCTCCGACCACCAATCCTCCTGCTCCTGACGGCATAAGGCGCGCAGAGCCTTAATGGAAAACTCAGTCGCGGTCATAAAACTTCGCCTCCCTCGGCTGCCGCCGGAACGCGGCCACCGGCTGGGCAAAGGTCAAAGCCAGGGCGTCGGCCAGGTCGGTGGACCTAAGGCCCCGGGCTTTGAGGCTGTCCTTGCTTTCGATCTTAAGGCGGCCGGCGTGGTCGAAATCGTAGCGGGGGGCCAGAAGATCATCCTTGAGTTCTGGTCGGTCGGGGATGACCGCGCTCTCGGCCAGCCAGTCCCGCATCTTGGACCACATCTCGGCCTTGAGGTTATGGAACCGGTCCGGGTCCAGGGCCTTGGCCCCGGAATTGACCCCGATGACCCGGTGGCCCAGTTGGCGCAGACGGTCCGCCACCCCGGCCCCCAGGCCCGCCGCATCCACGAAGACGGCCCGGGGCCGGCGGAGGTTGATGGCTTCGGAGGTTTCGGAGGCGGTGCGCATGAGGTCCTGGCCCTGCCTGATGACGACATTCTCCAGCACCAAGCCCCGGCGCCGGACCAGGACCGTGCGGTCATCGCCGAAGCGGGCCACGTCGAGCCCGAAAACCAGGGGGGCCGGGTTGCGGGCCGGTATCTCGCGCCTGGCCGCTTCATGGACCAAAATAAAGTCAACGAAGCTGTCGGCATTGGCCGCGGTGAAATCGCAGAGATATTCCTGGCCATAAAGGTCCGGGGGCATATCCGTTTTAAGGCAAACCGTTTCCTCCGGGGAAATGGCCCCGGTCCTGTCGACCGGATAAAGCCCGGCCAGCCAATCCTCCTTGGCCAGGGCCTCCTGGTAAAGCTCGTGGAAAACATTGCGGCCCTTGGGCGTGCCGATAAAGACGGCCCAGCCCCGGCGGTCGGAGAGGGCCGGGCGGACCACGGCCCCCCAGGTGTCGGGCTTCATCTGGGCCACCTCGTCGAGGATCACCCCGTCAAAGCCCAGGCCGCGCAGCCGGTCGGGATAGTCGGCCCCGAAAAGACGGATGACGGCCCCGTTCCAGAGGGTGACGGAACTTTCGGTCTCGTTTATCTTAAGGCCGGGGAGGACCCGGCAGTAGTGCTTCAGGCGGCCCCAGGCCACCGCCCGGGCCTGGTTGAGGAAAGGGGCGATATAGGCGAACAGGGGGGCCGGATAGGGGCTTTTGGCGTCCATGGCCGCCAAAAGGAGCCTTAAGACCATGGCCTCGGTCTTGCCGGCCCGGCGGTGGGCCACGATGACCGCGAAACGGAAGGCGGCCAGGGCGGCCAGGACCTCCTTCTGCCAGGGCCGGGTGGAATATTTGAAATAGATAGGGCGCTCAGGCATTTTCTTCCCTGACCACGATGGTCCTGGTCTCTTCGCCGGGCCCCCCGGCTTCCGCCTTGCCCCAGGCCCGGTCCAGAATCTCCCGGCAGGCGGGGAAGGCCACCTTGGGGTCGGGGTCGTCGATCATTTCAGCCAGGCGGGCCAGGGCCAGGGCCGCGTAGGGCCGGGCCGGGCCGCGGGAGGCGGGGCTGGTCCGGCCGGCCGGAAATTCGGGATCGGCCGGGCCAGGGAGAAGGAGGGGACCGTCCGGCCGGGGCCGGGGCCGGGGGGTAGGGGGCTTGGCAAGTTGCCTGGAGGGTTTGCCGGGCGGGATTGTCATCGTCTATAACCTCAACTTATGGTTGATTTGCTCAACCCTGAAAGTCAAGGTAACACCGACAGCTCAGCTTGTCAACATTTTTTTCACAATTTATTAAATTGTGAATTTATTCGCGGCGGGCCAGGGCTTGGATGAGGATGAAAATAAGGACAGCGGCCAGGACCACCGTGGCCCCGGTGGCCGTGTTGACCCCGGGGCGGGTGGAGACGTAAAGGCCCAACTGGCCGGAAACCGCGCTAACAGCCAGGGCCGTCCAGAACATGGCCCCGGCCGAGGAGGCCGCGGCCCGGCCCGCGGCGGCCGGGGCCACCAAAAGGGCCGTGACCAGGAGCAGGCCCACGGACCAGACGGCCACCGTGACCGTCAGGGCCAGCCAGGCCCCGAAGAGATAGGGCAAAAAGCGGCTTAAGAGGGGGCGGCGGATCCGGGCCAGGGTGGGAGAGAGGGATTCCAGGGTCAGGTGGTTGAAAAACAGGGCCAGGAAGACCAGGCTGGCCAGGGCCAGGCCGGCCAGGGCCAGGATCTCCCCGTCGGTCACGGTGAGGATATCGCCGAGGATGAAGCGCGACAGGCCCCGGGCCGCCCCGCTGTGGCGGCTGACCAGGGCCAGGGACAGGGCGATGACCCCGGAAAAGACCAGGCCGATGGCCGTGTCCGGGGCCAGGCGGCTGTGGCGGGTCAGGTAGATCACGCCCAGGCCCAAAACCGCCCCCGTGCCCAGCGCCACGGGCTTTTCCGGCCAGCCGAGGATCAGGGCCAGGGCCAGGCCCGCGAAAATCGTGTGCCCCGCCGCGTCGGCGAAATAGGCCAGCCGGAGGTTCACCACCAAAACCCCGGCCCCGGCCGCGGCCAGGGCCAGAAGCCCCAGGGCCAGGGAGGCCCGGCGCAGGAACATCGGCTCCCAGAACAGGCCCATCAGATCATGGACCGGGGCCAACAGGGCCAGGGGTTCCACCGGAGGGCCCTTTAGTAATAGTCCTCGGCGGTCCCCGGCTGGCTCTCGCTCTCCAGCACTTCAAAGGGCTCGAAGGTGAGGAAGAGCTCGGTCAGGTCGATGACGCTGGAAGCCGAGGTCCGCAGCTCCGAGGACAGGGTCTGGGGGACCGAGGCCACTTCCACCTTGATGCCCTCCCGGCGGATGGTCAGGGCCAGGTGGGCGAAATCGGCGTCGCCCGTGACCAGGACCACGGTGTCCGGCTTGATCCGGAGACTGAGGTCCATCGCGTCAATGGCCATGATCACGTCCACGTTGGCCTTGTACCAGCCGTTGGCCCGGGGCTGGCCGTTTTTTTCATAGACCATGAAACCCTGGCTCTTCAGCCAGTGGATGTAGTGGCGCTTGGCTTCCCTTTTGTCCATCCATTCCGGGGTGGCCGGGGGCAGACCCACGTAGATGACCATTTCCACCAGTTGCCGGCCGTCGGCCACGACCTTTTCCAGGTAGTGGCGGAATTTGAGCCAGTCGAAATTGCGTTTGAAATTTTTAGAGGCGGCCCGGGTGACGTTGGCCTCGTCCACAAAGACCAGGATGCGGGTTTTGTTTTGCATAAGCGCTCCATTTTGAATTCATTTATGAATTCGGTTTAACGGTCAAGGCTGAAGCGGCATTTTAAAAACGCCCTTTTGAGATCCATAAATTCACCTGGCGGCTTCCCGGATGGCCCGGGCCATCTCCCGCCGGGCGTCGGCTTCCTTCAGGCTATGCCTTTTATCGGGATTTTTCTTGCCCCGGGCCAGGGCCAGCTCCGCCTTGGCCCGGCCGTTCTTGAAATAGAGCTTTAAGGGGATGAGGCTTTGCCCCTGCTCCTGGAGCCGGCCGTAGAGGCGCTTTAATTCCTGGCGGCGCAACAGGAGCTTTCGCTTCCTTAAGGGGTCGTGGTTGCCGTAATGGGCCATGGGATAGGGGCTGATGTGAAGGCCGGCCAGGAAAAGCTCCCCCCCCTGGAAACGGGCGTAGGCGTCGGTGAGGTTGGCCTTGCCCAGGCGCAGGCTTTTGACCTCGGTGCCGGCCAGGACCAGGCCGGCCTCGAAGCGGTCTCCCAGTTCGTAATTGTGGCGGGCCTTCTTGTTCTGGCAGATGATTTTTAATTCGGAACGGTCTTTGGAACTCATTTCCGCCATTGTAGTCCAGAGGCGGCTTCCGGGTCAAGGGCGGGCTTTTTTATGGACAAACCCGTTGAAGCGTTTTACCATAACCTTTTTTATGGACAAGCCGGCTGAAGCGTATTATCATAACTTCAATGAATAAAAGGGGCGGGACATGGCTTATCCTGAACCGGGCCGTCTTTTCCTCTTCGCCCTGTCCACCGGGCCCCACTGCCGGGCGGCCCGGGAAAGGCTGGCCGGGCTCCCCCTGGACGTCCTGGAAGCGGATCTCCTGGCCGGGCCGGAGCGGGAGCGGGCCCTGGCCGAACTGGGCCGCCGCAACCCGGCCCTGACCTTCCCCACCCTTTTGGGCGGGACCCGGGTCGTGGCCGGGCCGCTGCCGGATGACCAAAGACGCCTGGCGGCCCGCTTCGCCCCGGCCCGGGAGGCGGAGCCGGAGCCGCAGACGCCCGGGCCGGATGTCCGGCGGTTGTATGAAGACCTCGGGCAACAACAGGCGGCCCGGGGTTATGCGTTCAACCCGGACCGGGCCTGGACCCTTAAGGCGCTGGCCGGGCTTCTGGTCAACGAGGCCCGCTACGGCTACGGCTCCTGCCCCGGCCGCCTGGCCACGGGCCGGCGACAGGACGACCGGCCCATAGTTTGCCCCTGCGATTTCCGGGCCGAGGACGTGGCCAAATACGGCCGCTGCCACTGCCACCTCTATTTCGGCCCCGGGGGGCCGGCCGCCTCGGGACAGGCCGTGCCCGACCGCTGGCCGCGCCCCCATTCCTGATCGTCACCTCCTTAAGGCCGGTGGAACCTTGAATCTCGGCGCCCTGTTCGTGGAAAACATCAGCCTGGGCTCGGCCTTCCTGGCCGGGCTGGCGATTTTTTTCACCCCCTGCGTCCTGCCCCTGGTCCCGGCCTGGCTGGTCATGGTCACGGGCCTCAGCTACGAGGAGCTTTCGGCCCCCCGGAAATCCCCGGCGGGCCTGTTCGGGCCGACCCTCTTTTTCGTCCTGGGCTTCGTGACCGTCTTCACCCTCCTGGGCGCGGCGGCCGGCCGCCTGGGCGGGTTCCTACAGGACCAGGCCTGGCTGCTCCGGGCGGCGGCCGGCCTGATCATGATTTTTTTCGGGGCCTTTCTGGCCGGGTTCATCTCGCCGGGCTTTCTCGGCCGGGAACGGCGGGCCGCCCTGACCCGGCGGCCCCTGGGCCTGGCCGGAGCCTTCGTGGTGGGCCTGGGTTTCGCCGCGGGCTGGACCCCCTGCGCCGGGCCGGTCCTGGCCTCCATCCTGGCCCTGGCGGCCACGGAGGGCTCGGCCGGGGAAGGGGCCCGGCTCCTGGCCGTCTTCGGCCTGGGCCTGGGCCTGCCCTTTCTGGCCCTGGCCGGGGCCTGGGGACACGGCCTGGCCTGGCTGGCCCGGGCCCGGCCCCTGGCCCGCCGGGCCGGCCTCATACTGGGCCTGGGCCTGATGGCCCTGGGCCTTATGGTCCTGACCGGCCGGCTCAACCTGGCCTATCCCTGAAAGCGGACCCATGCAAACGAAGGCTTAAGGAAATGAATACGGAAGAAATGAATACTGAAAAGAAAAGCCGGGCCGGGATAGCCCTGATCATCATCCTGCTCCTGGCGATGTTCGGGCTGGGGGTCGCCGTCACGACCAAGGCCGGGGAGGAGTTCCAATACCGGAGCTTCGAGGAGGCCCTCACCCTGGCCGGGGCCGAGAACAAGCTGGTGATGGTTTTTTTCTGGGCCGACTGGTGCGTCTACTGCGCCAAGATACGCCGCGAGGTCTTCAGCGACCCCAAGATCCACGAGGTGTTCGACCGGGATTTCGTGGCCGTTTCCGTGGACATAGAAAACGACCCCGGGGGCCTGGCCAAAAAATACCGGGCCCGGGCCATGCCCACCATGCTCTTTCTCAAGCCGGACAGCGAGGTGCTGGGCATGCTCCCCGGGGCGGTGGACCAGGAGACGTTTTTGAAGATCCTCGAATACGTGGTGGAAAACCACAAAAACAGTTAAATGGAGGGGCTGTATGTCCGACTATCCGCGCCGTCTTTTTTGTTCCCTGGCCGTCCTGGGGGCCTATCTGCTCCTAAGCGCCTGCGCCGTCGTGCCCGGCACGGGCCGCAGCCAGCTCAGCCTGGTCAGCGACAAGGAACTTTCGACCATGGCCGCCGGCCAGTATGCCGCCATGATCAAACAGGGCCCCCTGTCCACCAACCAGAAGGACACGGCCACGATCAAAAAAGTGGGGGCCAGGATCAGCCGGGCCTCGGAGACCTTTTTGCGGGAACAGGGCCTGGAAAGGGAGATAGGCGATTACAAATGGGAGTTCAACCTCATTGAATCGGACCAGGTCAACGCCTTCTGCATGCCCGGGGGCAAGGTGGCCTTCTACACGGGTATCCTGCCCTTTACCCAGGGCGAGACCGGGGTGGCCGTCATCATGGGCCACGAGGTGGCCCACGCCATCGCCCACCACAGCCGGGAGCGGGCCAGCCAGCAGGCCCTGACCAACCTCGGCGGCCAGATACTGAGCGTGGGCCTGGGGGTGGGCGGGGCCTCCGGCCTGACCGGGGACCTGGCCATGGCCGCCTACGGCCTCGGCAGCCAGGTGGGGGTGCTGTTGCCCTTTTCCCGGGCCCACGAGAGCGAGGCCGACCGCATCGGCCTGACCCTGATGGCCCTGGCCGGTTACGACCCGGCCGAAGCCGTGGCCTTCTGGCGCCGCATGAGCGAAAAAAAGGAGGGGGGCGCCCCCGCGGAATTCCTCTCCACCCACCCCTCGGATACGACCCGGGTGGCCAATATTGAAAAATTCCTGCCCGAGGCCAGAGCCCGCTACCAGGCCAAAAAATAGGCCCTCCGGGGCCGGCCGGGCCTGCCCGGCCGGCCCTCATTATTTTATTGACCGCCGGTATCCCATAAGATACAATAAGGCTATGCAATACGAAATCAAGCAAACCTCTGATTTTTCCAACTGGCTTCTCGGCCTTAAGGATGGTCAAGGCCAGACCAGAATTTTGGCCCGTATTAAACTGGCCGCAATGGGTAATTTCGGTGACTGTAAGCCCATTGGCGATGGCCTTTCAGAGATGCGCATCAACGTGGGGCCTGGTTATAGAGTCTATTTCGGCCAACTCAAATCCGTTATCTATCTTTTGATCAATGGCGGCAACAAGGGTAGTCAAAAACACGATATCGCCAAGGCTAAGCGTTTTTGGGCCGAACTTAAGGATGGGAATTATGAGGAAACAGAAGATTAAGATCAGCAATTTCGATGCCTCTCGGTATCTTTCTTCAGAAGAAAGCATTGCCGAATATCTCAAAGCCTGTCTTGAAGAAGGCGGGTATGAGCTATTTGTTCAGGCTCTTGGCGACGCGGCCAAGGCCAGAGGAATGACTCAACTGGCCAAGGAGGCTGGGGTTGGCCGTGAGAGCCTCTATAAATCCTTGGCCCCCGGAGGCAACCCGAGCTTTAAAACCGTCTATAAAATAGCCTGCGCTCTTGGTCTGTCTTTCAATATCATTCCCAGCGATCATCATGCGGCTGGCGACCATTTTTACAACCCCGCCAATCTGGCTGTCCTGCGTCAATCCATACAAGAAGCCGCCGAAGGGAAATTCGTCACTAAAACGCTTGACGAACTCAAGGCCATGGAAGAATGAAAATAAATTTCACGGAAAGATGTGCGAACCATAATCGCCATTTATCAAAATAAGCGCCCTACTCGTCCTGTGGCTGCAATTTGAATGGAAAATATGTATGAGGCGATTATTTAGCCTGGATTGCTTCGGAGCTTCGGCTCCTCGCAATGACGGGCCCGGGGTCTCTCATATTCCTGTCATTGCGAGCATAGCCGCGAAGCAATCCAGTACTCAACTTTTGCCTTTATGAGCGGCCGGCGCGCCTCCAAGCCGGGGGCCAGGCCTCACTTCGCCTGGTCCGCATTTCTCATAAGCCGGCCGCCCGTTGTTGTTGCGGAAGGTTTTATCAGGTGTTACACTTGCCCTTAAAAAGAGAAATGATTGGTTATAGTTATGGCCTTCGATAAAGAAGCTTATTTCAAAGCCTTGGAACAAATGATGGAAAAATTCGACCGGCATTTAGGTGAGCTTAAGACGCCCATACATGCCTATGTCTGCGGCGGGTCGGCTATGATGTATTGGCTCGACCAGGCCCGGATAACTTTGGATGTGGATGCCTTTTTTTCCCATCCTTTTAACCCGCCCCCAAATACCAAAGTCTTTTTTTCTGATCGGCATGGGAATGCTTACGATCTGGATTTCGATTATGGCTTCAATCAAAATTTTTCGCTGTTGCATCCGGATTATTCGGCCGAGGCAAACCCCATCCTGGAGTTTCCCAATTTGCGGGTTTTCGTTTTATCTCCCCTGGATCTGGCCGTTATGAAATCGTCCCGGTATAATGAGCGTGACCGGCATGATATCAAGTTGTTGATCAAGGCCGGTCTGCTTTCGGATGAAAGCCAATTTCGATTCAGGGCTGAAGAAGCCTTAATGTATTACGCGGGCAACGATACTTTCATAAAAATTACTATTGACGAAATTTGTGAAATGATTCAACATATTCGTTGACAGGATAGTGGAGCGGGATCCCAATGAATACTCTTCATATGGTCGAAACAAACTATCTCACAGATCCGGGTGTGACACCTCAGAATATCTTTGCTCTTTTCCTTTCCCATCAGGCTGCGGAGGATTATCGAGGCTATCTGGCACTCATGGCTTATACTCTTAATGATTTGATAACTTCCGATTGGCAGCCATCCCTCGAATTTCTGGAATCACTTTCCTACGAAGAAAAAAGGAGAGCCGGATACTTGATGGAATTCGCCTGGAGGAAGATGATTCAAAATACGGACAAAAAAGCGTGGCTGATGGAAACCGCCCTTCTTATAAAAAAGAAGGTCGAAGGATCGCCTCCGACCACCTTATTCCCACCATCCGAGTTTTTTACGCCTGCCCACTCTGGCCGCCTCTGCGATGAACTGGCCGCTGATTGGGGCCTTCTGGACGGGGTGACGAGATCTGATATTTTAAAAATGCTTGACCTTTAACTGGGGAAAGCCATGCCCACACCACTAGGGCGACTTGTTGCAAGAGCCGCATAATCAAGCCGGCAGATCATTCTTAAAAACAACCATTTTTGAGGCCTAAAAATCAAACACGGTAAATTTTTTCATAATGCAATCATTATGATTTATAACCAATCTTCTTCAATCCAATCATCATCGCTGATTGAAGATGGAAATCTGGATGATGTTGTGAGATTTCAGTCTTGATTAAGTGATTCCAGTTCATTTTCCGCCTCCAGTAAGGCCGCCCTGACCTCCTCGAATTCTTGCCGTTTGGCCAATATTTTATCTATTTTGGCTTTTGCTTCCTCAAAGGAATCAAATTCCATGTCGGCCAAATACCAGAAGTTCCTCAGCGCAATAGGCATTTCAGTCCAAAAGCTTTTCCAGCTTGTTCAACTTAATCTATTTGGAGCCACATCTATTCTTGAACTCCTAAATCCACCATCACGAAGTACAAAAAAGACACATGATTTACCACTGTTAGACCTCACACCTTAGCCGGACAACAATGATCTAAGACTTTAACGCACCTCATTCGGCCAGCATGGCTTTGAGTTGCTTCCTCAATATGGGGATATCATTAGTAGCAGTATCCCAGATATCTTCCATCCGCAACGTCTGATAGCCGTGCGCCGTTACATCCCGTAAGCCAGCCAAAGACCGCCACGGGATTGATGGGTTTCTTCCTCGTACTTCCGGGCTCAGAAGCTTAACCATCTCTCCTATGTTGATTAAGGTCATA